>MDTA01126757.1_pt1 | contig 244876 bp, 222 predicted proteins | sample 811151 | NCBI WGS metagenome assembly MDTA01 (sample SAMN05326648, study PRJNA326480) | marine metagenome | isolation source: seawater | place: Indian Ocean: South | collected 2010 | reverse complement strand
CCGCCGTGTTCCGCGGCGAGGCCCGCGAGGAGGCTGTGCAGCGTGTCATCGCCCCAGTACCCGGCCCCGCGCTCGGCGGCGATGCGCGCCGCGCTGCTCGTCTTCATCTCAGGCGGCCCCCTTCACGGTTTCGTAGTCCCGGGCGAGGTCGTCGACGATGGCGCTGATCGGCTGTACGGCGTCGATGGCACCGACGCCCTGGCCGGCGGACCAGACGTCGCGCCAGCGCTTCGCGTCGCCGGCTGCGGCAATGACGTCGATCTGCCCGGGGCTCGGCATCGCGTCCGGGTCGTAGCCGGCGCGGACGAGGCTCTGGCGCAGCCAGTTGGCACGCACCCCGGTCAGGGCGTCGGAGCAGACGATGTCACCGCTCGAGGCGGCGACCACCATCGCCTTGTACTCGGGGTCTGCCATGCTTTCCTCGCTGGCGATGAACCGGGTCCCCAGGTAAGCATAGTCCGCGCCGAGCACCTCGGCGGCGCGCACGGCGCGGCCGGTGCTGATACCACCGCCGAGGACGATGGGCCCGTCCCAGAAGCGCCGCACCTCCTGCACGAAGGCGAAGCCGGCGATCTGGCCGGTGTGGCCGCCGGCGCCGGCGGCGACCAGCACCAGCCCGTCCACGCCGGCCTCGAGCGCCTTGGCGGCAAAGCGCGGGTCGATCACGTCGGCGAAGACCCGGCCGCCATAGCCGTGCACCGCGTCCACGGCTTCCCGGGGGCTGCCGAGGGCGGTGATGACCAGCGGCGCCCGGTAGCGCACGGCCAGCTCGAGGTCCGCGTGGCGGCGGCTGTTGGAGCGGTGCATCATGAGGTTGATGGCCCAGGGGGCGTCATCGGTCGGGCTGACGGCGCCGGTGATCTCCTCGAGCCACTGCGCGAGGTCGGCCTCGGAGCGGGCGTTCACCGAGGGAAAGCAGCCGACGATGCCGGCGCGGCAGCTGGCGATGACCATGGCGGGCCCGGACTGCAGGAACATCGGGGCCTGGAATACGGGCAGGCGGAGGCGGGAAAGGCAGTCTGTCATCGGTCGTCGGGGCCCCTGTTTACAGAGTCACTTTTGTAATTAGACCTGCAGTCTAGGGCAGCGCAAGGTGTCCCGCAAACGCTGCAGGGAATGCAGCGTTTATTCGGAACATAGGCAACTTGCATAACAGAACTGCCGCCCTATACTCGGTACAGAGTAACGACGAACAGCTAGTCAGCCAGCCAGGCAGGAGTTCGCCATGGGCCTTCCCGCACAGCACCCCGAGTACCCCACCGTGAACCACTGCGTCGGGGGTGTGACCCACTTCGACGATGCGCCGGAGTGGATCTACGGCCTCGACAACCCCTACCTGCACGGGGTTTACGCACCGGTGACGCAGGAGCTCTCGGCGGAGGGCCTGCGGGTCAGCGGTGAACTCCCCGCCGACCTCGAGGGCGCCTACCTGCGCAACGGGCCGAACCCGCTGCTGCCGCCGAAAAACCGCTATCACCCCTTCGACGGCGACGGCATGGTGCACGGCGTCTATTTCCTCGACGGCGCCGTGAGCTATCGCAACCGCTGGGTCGGTACCGATGCGCTGGCCGAGGAGCGGGCCCGGGGCAGTTCCGTGTCGCCGGGCGTCATGGGCCCCTTCGATTACAGCGTCTCGCCTTTCGGCATCAAGGACACCTCCAACACCGACCTGGTCTTCTACCACGGCGATCTCGTCTCGCTCTGGTACAACGCCGGCAATCCCTGCCGCCTCGACGGCCAGACGCTGGAAACGGAGGGCGGCTTCGTCCTGCCCGGCCGCCGGCACGCGCGCATGTCGGCCCACTCCAAGGTCGACTGGGCCACGGGGGAACTGATCTTCTTCGATTACGGCGACGAGCCGCCCTACATGACCTACGGTATCGCCGATCGCCAGGGCCGGCTGGTGCACGAGACGGCCATCGACCTGCCCGGGCCGCGGCTGCCGCACGATATCGGCTTCACCCGTCGCTACGCGATCGTTCACGACCTGCCGTTCTTCCACGATATGGACGTGCTGCGCAAGCACCACCTGCGCGTGCTCACCTTCCACCGCGACATCCCCACGCGCTTCGGCATCGTCCCGCGCTACGGCGACGGCGGCAACGTGCGCTGGTTCGAGTGCGAGCCCTGCTACATCCTGCACGTTAGCAACTGCTGGGAGGAGGGCGACTGGGTCATCATGGATGGCTGCCGCTCGGTGAACCCGATGCCGCAGGCAAAGCCCGGTGAGGGGGAACTGGCCCACATGCTCGCCTACATGCGTCTCGAGGCGAACAACTATCGCTGGCGCTTCAACCTGCGCACCGGCGAAGTGCGCGAGGGCGACATCGACGACCTGAACACGGAGTTCAACAAGACCAATCCGCTATTCCACGGCGAGAAGAGCCGCTATGCCTATCACCAGCGCATCCCCCTGTCCCACGAGGGCGGCCACACGCTGCGCTTCACCGGACTGGTGAAATACGACAACGACAGCGGCTGTCGCTGGCAGTACCCCTACGGCGACGGCGTCTTCGGCAGCGAGGCGGTGTTCGCGCCGCGCCGCGGCGCCGGGCGCGAACGGGCCGAGGATGACGGCTACGTGATCACCCTGGTGACCGATTCCAACAGCTGGCAGTCGGACTGCCTGGTCTTCGATGCCCGGGACATCGAGCAGGGGCCGGTAGCGCGGGTGCACCTGCCGCGGCGCGTGCCCTACGGCTTCCACGCCACCTGGGCGCGCGGCGAGGACCTGTACCGCGCCTGAGCCGTGAGCGTACTCCTTACCCGCGCCAGCTCCATCAACCGGGCGCTGGACGAGATCGGTGATCGCTGGAGCCTGCTGATCCTGCAGGAGGCCTTCTGGGGCGGTTCCACCTTCGGCGACCTGCTGGCCGCGACCGGCGCCTCCCGCGGCGTGCTCTCGGACCGGCTCAAATGGCTGCAGGGCATCGACTGCCTGCGCCGCCGCGACGGTCGCTACCGGCTCACCCGCAAGTCCCTCGACCTCTACGACACCGCGCTCATGGCCATGGCCTGGGAGCGCCGTTACCACCCGGTGCCCGCGGCGCAGGACTTTACGCTGCATCACCGCCGCTGCGGCCAGGCGTTCTCCCCGCTGCTGGCCTGCGATGCCTGCAGGGCTCCGGTAGACGGCCGCGCCGTCGCCTACAGTCCCGGGCCCGGCGCGACCACCGACGAGCGCCCGGTGAAGACCCGCCGGCGCTCCACGCTGCCCGCGAGCGCCGTGCCCGGTGCCCGCAATGTCTACCGCCACCTCGTGACCCTGGTCGGCGACCGCTGGACCGCGAACGTGATCGCGCTCGCCTTTCACGGCATCGCCCGCTTTGACGATTTCCACCGCGAGCTGCCGGTGGCCACGAATACCCTCGCCGACCGTCTGCGCCTGCTCGAGGATGCGGGCGTGCTTGCGGCGCAGGCCTACCAGCGCCGGCCCCGGCGCTTCGAGTACCGGCTCACGGGGAAAGGCTGGGACCTGTTTCCCTTTTTCCAGACGCTGCTGCACTGGGGCGACCGCTGGTGTGACCGGGACGGCCTCGGCCCGCCGATGCTGCTGCGCCACGACCCCTGCGGCCAGCGCCTGCACAGCCGCGTGCGCTGCGACCAGTGCGGCGAGCCGCTGGAGGCCTACGAGGTCGCCCTGACCTTCGCGGGGGAGCAGGAACCGGCGGAAGCCGGACAGAACGCCGCAGCGGCCGCTGCACAGCGCGCAGGAGGACTCACTCGATGACGACCGACTACCTCGCCCGCCACCGGGCCCTGTTCGACGAGGCCCTCACCGCCTGCGCGGACCGCAGGCACTTCAGCGGCTGGCCGGAGAACCCGAGCAGCAAGCTTCACGGCGAGGAGCTGCCGGCCGCGGGCAGGGCACGCTTCGAGGCGCTGCTGGGCAAGCCGTTCCCGCTGGAACAGCCGGCGGAGACCGGCCGCATCGGCGAAGAAGTGTCACCCTACACGCGGGAACCGCTGGGTATCAGCTACCCGAAGGTCGATGTGCCCGCGCTCTTCGACGCCATCGACGCGGCGCGCGGCCCCTGGGCGGCGGCAGAGCCGGAGACCCGGGTCGGCCTGTGCCTGGAGATGCTGGCGCGCTGTGGCGAGCAGCTGTTCGAGAACGCCCACGCCACCATGCACACGTCCGGGCAGTCCTACGTCATGGCCTTCGCCGGCAGCGGCGCCAATGCCCTGGACCGGGGGCTCGAAGCGCTCGCCTACGCGCACAAGGCGATGGCCGACGTGCCGCGGACGGGCCGCTGGCAGCGCCAGTTCGGCCGCGATGGCGTCGCGGACCTGGCCAAGGCGTACCGTCTGCGCCCGCGCGGTGTCGGGGTGGTGATCTGCTGCGCGACCTTTCCGCTGTGGAATGCCTACCCGGCTCTGTGTGCCTCCCTCGCCACCGGCAACCCGGTGGTGCTCAAGCCGCACCCGCGCGCGGTGCTGCCGGTGGCCCTGGTGGTCTCGGCCTGTCGCGCCGTGCTGGCCGAAGCGGGCTTCGACCCGAACCTCGTGACCCTGGTCGCGGACACCCGCGCGGAGCCCGCGACCCGGGCGCTGCTCGCGCAGCCGCAGACCGCGATCGTCGATTACACCGGCAGCCCGGCGTTCGGCAGCTGGCTGGAGCAGAACTGCCCCGGCAAGCTCGTGTTCACGGAAACCGCCGGCTGCAACTCCGTGGTGCTCGAGTCCACCGACGACCTCGCCGCCACTGCCCGGGCCATCGCCCAGTCGCTCTGCCAGGCGTCGGCGCAGATGTGCACCAGCGTGCAGAACATCCACCTGCCGGCCGGCGGCGTCCGCGTGGGCGGGGAAACCGTGCCGGTCGAGGCGGTGGAACAGGCGCTCTGCGAGGCCGTGGACGGCTGGCTCGCCGAGCCGCGGCGGGCGGCGACGCTCTGCGGCACGTTGTTCGACGACCCGGTGCAGGAGACCGTGGATGCCTGCCGCGAGCGCGCGGCGGCCGCCGGCCGGATCCTGCGCGACTCGGCCGCCTACGCGCACCCGGAGTTTCCCGCCGCGCGCACCGCGACGCCGCTGGTGATCGCCGCGACGCCGGATGATGCGGACTGGTACCGGCAGGAAGTCTTCGGCCCCGTTTCCTTCGTCATCCGCCACGGCTCGGCGGAGGAGGCGCTCGCCGACGCCACCCGCAACGCCCGTGAGTGCGGTGCGATCACCGCGCACGTGTACAGCACGGACGAGGCCTTCATCGGGCGCGCCATCGACGCCTACCACGACGCCGGCGCCTCCGTGGCCTGCAACCTGCACGGCATGCCGATCAATTTCGCGGCTGCCTATTCCGACTACCACGTCACCGGCCTCAACCCGGCGGGGAACGCCTGTCTCGCCGACCTCGCCTTCGTCGCCGGGCGCTTCCGTATCGTGCAGGCGAAGTGGCCGGCCGGGGCCACAGCAGGGTCGCCGGAGCAATCGGGCTGAGCGGCAGGCTGGGAGCCCCCCGCAGCCGCTGCTACACTGCGCTCTCCCGTGAACCGGAGACCACGCGTGCAGCAACAACTCGAGACCATGCTCGCCATGCAGGACCGCATGAATACGCGGGTCCATCCCCAGTGGCGGGCCCAGGGTTTCGCCTGGTACCGGGCGACCTGGATCGAGTGCGCGGAGCTGCTCGAGCACTACGGCTACAAGTGGTGGAAGCGGCAGCAGCCGGCCATGGAACAGGTGCGGCTGGAGATCGTCGATATCTGGCACTTCGGCCTGTCGATGCTGTTGCTCGAGGATGACGACCACGCCGCGCTCGCCGGCCGCATTGCCGCCGACATCGAGCAGGCGGCACCGGCCACCGACGACCTGCGCCTGGCCACCGAGGCGCTGGCGGCCGAGGCGCTGGCCTCCCGGCGCTTTTCGGTGACGGCCTTCCGCGATCTCATGGCCACGGCGGACCTCGGCTTCGAGGATCTTTACACCGCCTACGTCGGCAAGAACGTGCTCAACTTCTTCCGCCAGGACAACGGTTACCAGGACGGCAGCTACCGCAAGACCTGGAGCGGGCGCGAAGACAACGAGCACCTGCACGAACTGCTCGGCAGCCTCGACGGCAGCGCCGCTGACTTCCCCGAGCGGCTCTACGCCGCCCTCGGCGAGCGCTATGGCGCCGCTGGGTGACGATCGCGGGGAGGGCGGCCTGCTCTCCACCTCCGCGCTGGCCAAGAAGCTGCACCTGCCGATCCAGCAGCTGTTCGCCACGCTGCGCGACTACGGCTGGATCGAGCGCAGCGGTGACCACTGGCTGCTGACGCCGAAGGGTGAGTTCGAGGGCGGTGCCTACCAGAACAGCAAGCGCTTCGGCCGCTACGTGGTCTGGCCGGAAACGCTCGCCACCCATCCGCTGCTGGCGGCCATCGAGTCGCGGCAGCGCATCACCGCGCGCGGCATGCGCCGCTACTACCCGCAGCTGCATCCGCAGACCATCAACCGGGCACTGGCGGAGCTCGGCCTGCAGGAACACACGCTGCTGGGCTGGGAACTGACGGACCTCGGCCGCCGCTTCGGCGGCCAGCAGGAAGAGAGCGAGGACTCGGGCGCGCTCTACGTCAGCTGGCCCCACGAGATCATCGACGAGGCGGTCGTGCACCGGGAGCTGGGGCGTTTCTCCGAGCACGGCGCGCCGCGGGTGGACGACAGCGCCGAGCCGGACCTGTTCGCGAGCTCCGGCCGGGTCGCCGTCGAAGGTTACGCCGGCATCGATGGTCACGTGCTGCACAGCCCGCTGCAGATGCACGTCTGCAACTGGCTCTACCTCGCTCAGCTGACCCACGCCCACGCCCGCAACCTGCCGGTGGACGAGCCACTCCGCGCGGATTTCTACCTGCCGGCAGGACGCATCTACATCGACTGCTGGGAAGAGGACGTGCCCGCCGGCGAGCTGAGCAGCCGGCTGCGCAAGCGCGATGTCTACGAACAGCTGGGTCTGCGCAGTATCGAGGTCAACGCGCGGGACGAGAGCCGCCTCGATGACGTGCTGGGGCGGCGCCTGCTCGAGTTCGGCCTGCGCTTCTAGCGTTCCCCCGCGCAGCCGTCGATCGCCTCGGCCAGCTTCAGGTCGAGCTCCGTCAGGCCGCCGGCGTCGTGGGTCGACAGTCCGATGCTCACCGAGTTGTAGACATTGCTCCACTCCGGGTGGTGGTTCATCGCCTCCGCGCAGAGCGCGACCCGGCTCATGAAGCCCCAGGCCGCGTTGAAATCAGCGAACTTGAAATCCCGGCGCAGGTGGTCGCCGTCCCGGCGCCAGCCGGTGAGCTTGTCGAGGGCCGCCTCGACGGCGGCGTCGTCCAGCCGTTCCATGGGAACCTCCGTCACGCGTCGTGGTGGTGGCGGGTGCGTCAGCGTCGCGCGAGGGCGACGGCGCACTCCATGTGCCCAGTGTAGGGGAACTGGTCGAACAGCCCAAAGCGGGTGATGCGGTAGTCGTCGTGCAGCGCAGCGAGGTTGTCCGCCAGGGTGTCCGGGTTGCAGGAGACATAGAGCAGGTGATCGAAACGGCGCAGGCTGGCCAGGGTCGCCGGGTCGAGGCCGGCCCGCGGCGGGTCCACGAAGGCGGTGCGCAGGTCGTGGTCCTCGAGCGGTACCGGCAGCTCGGCGAGGCGGCGGAAAGCGCGCTCGCCGCGCAGGGCGCTGCTCATCTCCTCGGCCGAGAGCCGCACGACCGCGGCGTTGTCGACGCCGTTGTCGGCGAGGTTGTGGCGGGCATCGCGTACCGACACCTTGGACAGTTCCGTGGCAAGCACGCGCGGGAAGTGGCGGGCCAGGGGCACGGTGAAGTTGCCGTTGCCGCAGTAGAGTTCGAGGAGGTCGCCCGGGAGCTCGCCCGCGGCCGCGCAGGCCCACTCGAGCATGGCCACGTTGACCGCCGCGTTGGGCTGTGTGAAGGCCTGCTCGCGCTGCCGGTAGCGACAGGTGCGGCCGTCGACGGTGAGCTGCTCCGTGACCCAGTCGCGGCCGATGACCACCTTCTGCCCGCGGCTGCGACCGACGATCGCCAGCCCGAGCTGCGCTGCAAGCGCGGTCGCCGCGGTTTCCCAGGCGTCGTCCAGGCGCCGGTGGTAGGCCAGGGTGACGAGGACTTCGCCCGTCGTGGTCGCGAGGAACTCTACCTGGAACAGCTTGCGCCGCAGGTCGCCATCGCTGCGCAGCGCCCGGCGCAGCGGCTCCATGCGCTCGCGGATCGGGGTACAGGCGATGGGGAAGTCGTCGACCCGCAGCGGCTCCTTCGGCGCTGCCGGGTCGAACATGGCGTAGAAGCTGTCATCGCCGTCATGCCAGAAGCGGAACTCGGCGCGCATGCGGAAGGCCTCCGGCGGCGACGGCGCCACCTTGGCCGGCGGCGGCTCGAAGGGCGCGAGCAGGGCGCTGACGCGCGCGGCCTTGTCCGCCAGCAGCGCGTCGTAGCGATCGGGCTCGAAGCGGGGCAGGCTCACAGGCAGTTGGCCGGCCGCGGCAGGCCCGCGAGGCGCGCACCGACCTTGGCCGGCGAGCCGGGGAAGAGCTTGAGCAGGTAGAGGCTCGTGCCCTTGTCGGCCCCGAGTTCCTGCCGGCAGTACTTCACCAGCGCCCGCATGGCCGGGGAGCTGTCGTAGGTCGCGTAGTAGCGCCGCAGGAGCTCGAGCACCTCCCAGTGGGGATCGTCCAGGGCAATGCCTTCTTCCGCGGCCAGCGCCGCCGCCACCTCGCGGTTCCAGTCGGTGCTGTCGCGCAGGAAACCGTCCTTGTCCAGCGGGGGCAGGGCCACGGTCACGGCTCAGAACCAGGCACGCTGCGTCGCGTGCTGCTCCGTCAGGGCGAGAAAGCCCGCCGCATCCACCGCGGCAACGCGCGGATCGCAGCGCTCTGCCAGGCCGCAGGCGGCGAGGTCTGCGGCGAGCACGTGCAGCGTCACGCCGGTGCGCGCCCAGGCAGCCAGCGCGGGCGCCGCCGCGTGCCAGGCCCCCTCGCCGTGGAACAGCACCGCATCCCCGTCCCGGAGCTGGGCGAGGGCCGCCGGCGTGGCGTCGTCGCCGGGCAGCAGGTTGACCGTGTGCAGGGCCATCAGAAGGACAACAGGTGCGCGTGCCGCTCCTGCAGCTCGCGCTGCGCCGCGGCATCGAGCACGGTGACGAAGGCCGGCAGGTCGCCGGCGGCCAGGCCGTGGCGGGCGAGGGCGTCGGCGTCGGCGTAGACCGCCTCGAGGTCATAAAGAGGCATCGAATCGATCAGCCGGCGCAGGCTCTTGCGGCCGATGGGGGCTGGCTCTTGCGCGGGCGCGAGCTGCAGCACGCCGGGGCCAGCGAACAGCACGCTCGTCGGCTGGTCGAAGGCCGCGTAGGCGAGCGCGGCGTCCAGCCCCGCACGCGCCAGGGTGCCCGCGTAGGGCGCCCGGTTCATGACCAGCAGCGTGGGTTTCACGGCGCGCCGCCGCCGAAGGTCAGGGTACGGTCGGCGGCGGCGGTGGCCTCCACCAGCAGCCCGAGGCCGCCGAGCACGAAGCCCTCCGCCAGGGTCGCGGCCGGGCGTTCGAAGCGCGCGGCTTCGTCGCTGTCCAGCACGCCGTGGCGCACGGCGGAGCCGATACAGGCCACCAGTTCGACGCCGTGCTGGCGGGCGAGCGCCTGCCAGCCCTCCCGGGGTGACGGTTCGTCGCCCGGGGGTACGGCGCTGGCCAGCGCCACCTGCGTTCCCGCATCGGAAAAGAACACCCGGGGCAGCGCGTGGCCCGCATCCAGCGCGGCTTCGCAGAGGCCGATGGCGGCGCGGTGCACGGCGGTGGCCTGGGGCGGGGCGAGCACGAGGAGGGCGTAGTGCATGGGCGCGGATTATAAACAAAAAACCCCGGCGGGGCCGGGGTCTCGGGACGCGGGCGGAGCCGCCGTCAGTCGTCGCCGCCGAGCGCCGTGAGCAGGCTCAGCAGGTGGATGAACAGGTTGTAGATGTTCAGGTACAGGCCCACCGTGGCGCGGATGTAGTTGGTCTCGCCGCCGTGGATGATGCGGCTCGTGTCGAACAGGATCAGGCCCGACATGATGAACACCACGGCCGAGGAGATCGTCAGCGACAGCGCCGGGATCGCCAGGAAGATGTTCGCGATCATGGCCACCACGGCGATCAGCAGGCCCACCATCAGGAAGCCGCCGAGGAAAGAGAAATCCTTTCGGGTAGTCAACGCATAGGCGGACAGGCCGAAGAATACGATCGCGGTGCCGCCGAGCGCCTGCAGCACGAGCGAAGAGCCGCCCGGCATCGACAGGTAGTAGCTGAGCAGCGGGCCGAGGGAGGCGCCCATGACGCCCGTGAAGGCGAAGATCGCGGGCAGGCCTTTCGCGCTGTCTGCGAGGCGGTTGACCACGAACAGGAGGCCGAAACCGACCAGCGTCAGCACGAGGGCGGCGCCGTGGCCGAGCCCGAGCGCCATGGACAGGCCCGCGGTACCGGCACTGAAGAGCAGGGTCATCCCCAGCAGCATGTAGGTGTTGCGCAGCACCTTGTTGGTGCTTGCCACCTGCTCCATGCCGCTGCTGGCAACGTTGTAAAGGCTTCTGTTCTCCATCGTTAACTCCGTTGGGATACGTGCGGTAGTAGGACCGGGAAAGCCGCCATGGGTTCCCTGCCATGCAGTAGAGAGTATGGGGGCTGTGGGCCGCTTTGCAAGCGCGATCGGCGCCCTCAGCCGAGCCCTCGCGACAGGAGCTGGACAGCGCCGAGCGCGGCGAGGATCGAGCCCGCACCCCCCGCGAGCCAGGCGATGCTGCGCCCTGCGGGCGCCGCGAGGCGCCGGACGCGCTCGCGCTGACCACCCGCCGCCAGGCCCAGGGCAATGGCCAGCGCGAGCACCAGGCCGGAGACGTTCCACCACAGCCAGGACACGCTCGGCAGCGCCAGCGCGATGACCGCGTTGCCGGCGATGCCCGCGAGGAAACCGAGGATCGCCGGGGCGCCGCGCGCCGCCGGCGCAAACAGCGCGAGGAGAAACAGGGCGAGGAGGGGGCCGTTGGCCATGGAGCCGACCTTGTTGATCGCCTCGAGCACCGTCGGGGCGATGTGTTCCACGGTGAAGGAAAAGGCCACGGCGGCCGCGCCCCAGGCGAAGGTGACCCAACGCGAGAGGCGGAACAGCTGCTCCTCGCCGCGCAGCCGGTCGCGGTCGATAAAGTCTTCCAGCGTGGCCGCGGACAGGCTGTTCAGCGCCGAGTCGATGGAGGACATGGCGGCGGCGAACAGGCCGACGATGGCGAGGCCCGCAAAGCCTGGGGCGAATTCACGGGAGACGAAGGCGGGAAACACCAGGTTGATGTTGGCGCTGCCGTCCGCCGTGCGCGGCAGCGAGGCGAGGAACTCGGGCTGTCGCGCGGCATAGGCGGCAAGGCCCAGGCCGAGGAGGCAGTAGGCCACCACGAGCGGGAAGCGGAGCAGGCCGTTCAGCACCAGCACGCGTTCCAGCCCCCGCTGGTCCCGCGCCGCCAGCAGGCGCTGGGCCTGACTCTGGTCGCAGCCGTAGTAGGCCACGTAGAGGAAGAAACCGCCGAACAGCATGGGCCAGAAACCGTAGTCATTGCCGGTGCTGAGGCCCCAGTCGTTGACTAGCGGGCCGAGGCGGGGCGCGAGGCCGTCCAGGTCCGCCAGCAGCGGCTCGGCCAGCCACGCGACGGTGAACAGTACGGCAGCTATCAATAGCAGCATCTGCACCACGTCGGAGATGACCACCGCGCGCATGCCGCCGAGCACGTCGTAGGCGATGGTGATGCCCATGAGCAGGCAGACCGCGACCGGGTAGCTGAGCCCGGTGATGAGGCCGAGCACCGAGGCGACGCCGTACACGGTCACGCCCGTGGCGACGCCGCGGAACACGAGGAAGCAGCCGCTGGCGAGGCGGCGGGCCGCCGGTCCCAGCCGCTCCTCGAGGAAGGCATAGATCGAGATGACGCCGCTGGCGTGAACCGGCGCGAACAGAAAGCAGAGCGCCAGCATGGCCAGCGGTACCGCGAGCTCGTACTGCAGCCAGAGCAGCCCGCCGGCTGCGGCGAAGCCCACGAAGGCCGGCGCCCCCAGCAGGCTGTTGGTGGAGCACTGGGTGGCGATGATGGAGGTGGCCAGCGCCCAGTCCGGCAGGCCGTGGCCGGCGAGGTAGTAGTCTTCCCGCGAGTGCTGGTGCCGGCCGAGGCCCACCGCGAGGAGCAGCATGCCCGCGAGGTAGGAGCCGATGACCCACCAGTCGAGCGTGGTCACCGCGCCGGCTCTGGGAGTGGCCGTGGTTGCAGTGACGCGCGGCGCTGGCCTAAGGTGTGGAGGAGTTCGTGCACAGCGAGGTTGCTCTCCATGGTTCGCCTGCTCTTCCTGTTTTCCATCCTTCTGACCCTGGCCGCGTCGCCACTTCACGCTGCTGGAACGGACGTGTCCTACACGGTCAACGGCGAACCCTTCGAAGGGTACTTCGCCGCTGCCGGCGACGCCAAGGGCCTCGTGCTTCTCATCCACGACTGGGACGGTCTCACCGACTACGAGCGCCAGCGCGCGGACATGCTGGCGAAGCTGGGCTACGACGTGTTCGCCGCCGACCTGTTTGGCGCAGGCGTGCGCCCGACGAAGGTGGAGGACAAGCGCCAGCACACCGGTGAGCTGTACAAGGACCGCGAGCGCATGCGCGCGCTCATCCGCGGCGCGCTCGCGGAAGCGCAGCGCCAGGGCGGTGATGTGGGTAATGCGGTCACCATGGGCTACTGCTTCGGCGGCGCGGCGGTGCTGGAGTTCGCCCGCTCGGGCGCCGCGCTGAAAGGCTTCGCGACGTTCCATGGCGGCCTCGGCACGCCGCAGGGGCAGGACTACCGCGCGGTGGCCGGCCCGGTCGCCGTTTACCACGGCAGTGCCGACGCCGCGGTGACGCTCGAGGATTTTGCGGCCCTCGCCGCCGCGCTGGAAGAGAATGGGATTCCCCACGAGATGACGACCTATGGCGGCGCGCCGCACGCGTTTACCGTATTCGGCAGCGACCGCTATCGCGCTGGCGCGGATGAACAGTCCTGGGCCGCTTTCCAGGATTTCCTGGAGCGCGTCCTGGACTGACACGAGGGCGGCTTGAGGTTGGCAAGGGGTGACTGAAAAGCCCTGCAATTTCCCGCCGGCGTTCTAGACTTGCCTGTGGGGGGAAATAGGAGAGGAGAGACCCGTGGTAGACCAGGACGCGCCCGGCCTCGAGGCGCATTTCATCCGCATGAAGGAGGCTGTCGCCGGGCAGCTCACCCGCTTTTCGCTGGTGGGCGCGATTGCCGACAACCTCCAGCAGAAGCAATGGGAATCCCGCCGCAATGCGGCGCTCGCCGCACTCGGGGAGGCGGCCCTCAAGGCCTGCTTGAAGGACGGTGACCTGAAAGCCCGCCTGCTGCCCCGCGTCGCCGCCGGCGACCGGGCGCGGGTTCAGGCCCTCTTCGCCGGCGACCTCGACAGCCCGGACGCTGCGCCGGGTCAGGCTTCCGGGGAGACCGCGTCCCCCGCGGCCGCGTCCCGTCCGGCGGCGGCTCCGGCGCCCGCTCCCGCAGAGAGCGCCGAGCCCGCGACCTGGACTGCGGACGACTTCCGCCGCTACCTGCGCAAGCAGAGGCCGCGCAACCGCACGGAGCTGCGCAAGCTGAACGGTGCGGTCTACCGGCAACTGCAGAAGCGCCACCCGGCGCTGCTCGAGGAGCTGCTGCCCAGCCAGCGAAGCGGGGCGGGGACCCGCACGGCCTGAGCCGGGCGCGGGGGCGGTCAGCAGCAGCCAAGCTCGACCTGTTGAGCCTGTGCAGGAGCCTCGTTGCGGGGCTCCTGGGGTTATTCTGCACCGAGGTCCCGGCGCAGGAATCCTGGCCGGCGATGGCGCTGCCCGCGGAGCATGCCCCGGTCCCGGCGGCGGCGGTGCGGGTGCTGCGCGACCCGGCAGGTACGCTGGCCCCGGCGGAGGCCCTGGCGCGCCTGCGCAGCGGGGACGCGACTGCCGACGGCGCGCTCAATGCCGGTATCACCGGCGATACGTTCTGGGCCGCCATGCGCCTGAGCAACGCGGAGCCGGAGCGGCGCACGGTGGTGCTCGCTCACGACTACGCGCCCACGGACCGCGTTGCGCTCTACGGCGCTGAGGGCATGCGGCTGGCGGGCGATGGCGTGCCGCGGGCCGACTCGACCTACCCGCGGCGCCTTGCCAACTTCCCGCTGACCTTCGACGCGGGGGAGTCGCGCACGATCCTCGTCGAGCTGCGCAGCAGTGCCAACATGAACTTCGCGTTCTCCCTCTGGTCGCCCGCCGCCTACGCGCGCTCAGAAGGCATCATTCTCGCCGCCTACGGGTTCCTGTTCGGTGCCCTCGCGCTGACGCTGCTCTGGCTGCTCTATGGTGTCGTCCTCTATCGCGACCGTACGGCCCTGGCCATGGCGGTGTACCTCGCCGCCTGGGGTGCCTACATCGGTTTTCTCAACGGCCTGTTCACGGGCTGGCTTGCACCGCTGTCGACCTCCGTCCTCTACTACGCGCACATCGCCACCATCGGCTTGCTGTTCGGGTCCGGTGCGCTGTTCTTCCGCCGTTTCCTCCAGCTGGCCGCTTTCTACCCGCGGGCTGACAAGGGCCTCCGCGTGCTGCAGTGGGCGAGCTTCCTGGCGCCGACACTGTTCTTCCTGGGCCTGCCCGCCATCCTCGTGTCCTCGGTGTTCCTCCTGCTGACCGGCGTGGCGCCCGTGTTCAACTCGCTCTTCGCGGCCTGGCTGTGGGGTCGGCGGCATCCCTTTGCCGGTGTTTTCACCGTGGGTTGGGCGGTGGCTCATGGCAGCGCGCTGCTGAATACGCTGCGCATCGCCGGCCATCTGCCGCCGGCGGACTGGATCGTGCACCTGCCAGCGGTCGGTATCGTGATCGCCCTGCCCTGTTTCGCCTGGGGCGTGGCGCGCCGCCTCCGCAAGGAGCACCGCCTCGCTTTCAGCGACGCACTGACGGGCCTCGCCAACCGGCACCGCTTCGAGGCCGTCCTCGACCAGGAGTTGCTGCGCGCTGACCGGCACGGGCACAGCCTGGCCCTGCTGCTGGTGGATGCCGACCACTTCAAGGCCGTGAACGATGTTCACGGGCACGCGGTGGGTGACCGCGTGCTGGCGGAGCTCGGTCGCGTGATCGGCCGCTGTGCCCGGCGTACCGATTGTGCAGCGCGGATCGGCGGGGAGGAGTTTGCGCTGCTGCTCATCGATGCGGACCGGGACGGCGCCATGCAGGTCGCGGAGCGCCTGCGGCGCAGTGTGGAGGCGGAACTGCAGGCGCCCGCGGTAACCGTAAGCGTGGGCGTCGCCGCGCATGCCCCCGGCGCCGGCACGCTGCAGGCGCTGCGCGAGCGGGCCGACCTGGCGCTCTACGCGGCCAAGGATGCGGGCCGCAACCGCGTCGTCGATGCAGCGGCGCTGGCGCCCGCGTAGGGCGGGGCGCGTTGCCGTGTCTAGCCGCCAGCCCCGCGCCTGGATCCGTCGTGCTGCTGCAGCGGGTCTAGTCGCCGCCTGGCCCGAGGTCATCGACGACTGACGGGTCGCCTCCTTGCGCCGCCAGGCCGGTGCGCAGGTTGCCGAGCGTGCGCCGGGTATCCGGCAGGGCCGCCTGCGCCCTCAGAGCCGCGAGTGCCGCGGGCGGGTAGGCCCGGCCCTGCCGGATGACGGTATGCGGTTCCGCGAGGCACTCGATGTCTGCGAGGGGATCACAGTCGTAGAGGACCAGGTCGGCGGTGCAGCCGCTGCTCGTACAACCGCTGCGCGCTTCGCCGAGGGCGATGGCGGCGTTGCGGGTGGCGCTGCGCAAGGCGCGATAGGGGGTGAGGCCCGCCGCAACGAGAAGCCGGATCTCGTCGATCAGGGAGATTCCCGGGCTGTTGCTGAAGATGCCGGCATCACTCCCCGCGACGAGGATGACACCTTCCTCGTCGAAGATCCCGGCGACGTCGCGGTAGAAGCGGTCGGCCTCGAGCGCCGCGCCCGCATCGGCGGCCAGCCACGCCTCGTGCACGGGTGCTTCGGCGGCCTGGATTACCGGGTTCAGCCACTCCGTCCCCGGGCGCTCGAGGAATGCGGCCCCCTCGCTGGCCGCGCGGTACAGGTTGTGGTGCGCGACGAGCGTTGCCGTGACCGGCACGTCAGCAGCGGCAATGCGGCGGGCGAGCTCGCGGGCGCCATCCCGGTCCTGCCGGCCGCGCAGGCCGTGCCAGGCGATGCTCTCGACGTGCTCCAGGGTCTCGAAGCCGTCGTCCAGCACCTCCTCGAAGGCAATCGCGAAGGGCTTGTCGAAGGGCACGCCCGGGCCGCGGCGGCCCTCCGGCGGATGGCCGGTGAGGTCCATGCCCAGGGCAGCTGCTTCGTCCCGGGCTGCCTCGTAGGCCTCCCGGCTCAGGTTGGAATAGACCTTCAGCCGCCGGTAGCCCGCCGCGTGCTGGGCGCGCACGGCGGCCCGGGCCTCGGGCCCGTCCTCTACGACCTGGTGGTTCACCTGCAGGTTCGGCCCCCGGCTGTTGAGGATGGGCCCGCTGGTGAGCAGCCTGGGACCGGCTACCTCGCCGCGGTCGATGCGCGCGGCGAGCTCGAGATGGAAGGGCATGCCCGAGAGGTTGCGAATCGTCGTCACGCCGTGGGCGAGGTAGGCGCCGAGCTCGGCCTCGTCCCACAGGTGCACGTGCAGGTCGTTGAGCCCCGGCAGCAGCGTTCTGCCGGCACCGTCCAGGACCACCGCGTCGGAGCCTGCCTCTGCGCGTGCGGCGGCGCCGACGTAGGCGATGCGGCCGGCCCGCAGCAGGAGACTGGTCTCATCGTAGCTGGCTGCCCCGGGATCGGAAAAGTCGACGACGCGAACGTTCTCCAGCAACAGCTCGCGGGGCGGGGTCGCCTGTGCCGCGCTGGCGTTCGCGGCAGAAAGCGCCAGGAGCAGCAGCCCGAGAACGCAGTGCTGTACCGCCATGGTGCTCGCCCGCCAGTTTGTCATCGTGCTATTCCCTGTTCGGCCGTTTTTTTGAAGGGCGTCGACGCTGCAGTCTACACTGACGGGGAAACCAGCCGGCACCTGCGGGGTTACAGCATGGAAGACAGCGGAAACGCCACCTGCCCGCGCTGCGGCGCGCGCTTCGAGTGCATGGCGGGCTCGGGCAGGGCCTGCCCTTGCGCCGCGGTCACGCTCAGCGACGAGCAGCGGGCGGCCATCGCCAGCCGCTGGGAAGGCTGCTTGTGTTACCAATGCCTGCTCGCCATGCAGGCAGCGCCGCAGGCAGGCGAGGAGGCGTCGCCCTAGGCAGTCGTCCGTTCCGTTGCTGCGCCCGCCTTCTCAGGCAAGCACCGTGGCGTGCAGGCCGGCCGACAGCTGTGCCCAGCGCTGCTCCAGTGTTCCCGTGTAGCCGACCGCCATGCGCACCAGGCCCGGGCTGATGGCCGCGGCCTGGAGTGCGTCTTCCGGCATCTCGCTCGAGGTGCTCGTGGCCGAGCAGGACATGAGCGTATCGAAGTAGCCGAGGCTGACGGCCACGTAGCCGAACTGGTGGTCGTTCTGCAGCGTGTTCATCAGCGCCATGGCCTTCTCTTCCGAGCCGGCGTCGATAGTGAGCAGTCCGCCGTGACCGTAGTCCGGGTGGCGCAGCTTGTCGAGCAGGGCGTGGTCGGGGTGTGACGGCAGGCCGGGGTAGGCCACGGGGACGCCGAGCGCCGCCGTTCGCTCGGCCAGGGCGAGGGCCCGCTCGCTGTGCGCCGCCATGCGCAGCGGCAGGTGGGGCACCCGCAGCGACACGCTCGCGGCCACCGTCGGGTCCATGGTCGGCCCCAGGATCATCAGGGGCCCCGTGTGCAGGTCCATCAGGCTGCCGATGAACGCCGCGCTAGCGCAGACGGTGCCGCCGATCAGGTCCGAGGCGCCGCCGATGAACTTGGTCAGGCTGTGGACCACGATGTCCGCGCCGAGGCGGGCGGGGGAAAGCACCAGGGGCGTGAAGGTGTTGTCCACCACCAGCGGGATGCCGGCCTCCCGGGCGATGGCGGCGAGGGCCGGGATGTCGGCCACGCGCAGCGTGGGGTTGGACTGGCTCTCGACGTAGAGCAGGCGCGTGCGGTCGGTGATCGCGGCCTTCACCGCAGCGAGGTCTGTCGTATCGACGAAGGCGGTGGTGACCCCGGTCTTCGCCGGCATGAAGTCGTGCAGCAGCGCCCAGGTGCCGCCGTAGATGGTGTGGCTCGCCACCACGTGGTCGCCGGCGTTGCACAGCGCCAGGATTACCGCGGAGATGGCGCCCATGCCGCTGGCGCTGCAGTAGGCGGCCTCCGTGCCCTCGAGGGCGGCCAGCTGCCGGCCGAGGTTATACACCGTGGGGTTGAAGTGGCGGCCGTACAGGGAACAGCCGCCGCTCTCCGGCCCCTTACGACCGGCGAAAATGTCGGGCATGGTCGCCGGGTCTACCACCGTGAAGGTGGAACTCGCCTCGATGGACATGTTCACGCCGCCGTGCTCGCCGAACTCGTGGCGGAGGCGGGCGAGGGCTTCGATGGGGTCCTGGCTGGACATGGCGGTACTCCATGGTCGCTGTTATGCTGGGTGAAATTCTGTTTAGCGACTCGGATTCTGAGCCTTGTTCCATGGTTGCGATTGTTGACGAAGAAAATTCGATTTCGGCCCGAAACGCCAACCTGGACGAAACGGACTTCGAGATCCTGCGCCAGCTGCAGAACAATGCGCGGCTGAGCAACAAGGCCCTGGCGGAGCGCGTGGGCCTCGCGCCTTCCACGACCCTCGTGCGCACCCGCCAGCTCGAGCGCGCGGGGATCATCCGGGGTTACCGTGCGGCCATCGACCCGGGGGCCCTTGGCGTCGGGCTGCAGGCGCTGATCGCCGTGCGCCTGCGCGAGCACACGGCGGCGGACGTCGCCGCCTTCCAGGGCTACGTGCTCGGCCTGCCGGAGGTGATGCGCCTGTACCACGTCGCCGGCGCCGACGATTTCCTGGTGCACGTCGGCGTGCGCGATTCCGATGCGCTGCGCGACTTCGCGATGAACGCGCTCACCACCCGCCCGGAGGTCGCGCACCTGGAGACCGGGCTGATCTTCTCCTGCGTGGAAGCCGGAGACGAGTAGGCCGGATTGCATTGACGGCAGTGAGGCGCCGGCATCGGCCGCTCGCTTTGTGTCCCTTGACAACTGGGGTAAGCTTGCCCGCCATGAAACACCTGCGCGACAAACTGCGAGGCCCTCGGGCGCTGCCGGCACTGCTACTGGCGGCGCTGCTGGGCGTGTTTGTCGCGGTTCAGACCGAGGGTCTGGGGCACCTGCACGGCGCTGACGACCCCGTCGGCGATTGCTCGCAGTGCCAGCACTACAGCGGCCACGCGGTCGTCTCCAGCAGCGGTGCGCTGCCGGTCCCGACTGCCGCCGCGCCGCGCGCGCTGCAACCTGCCCGGCTGACGCCGGTTTCCATCCGCTATCATCTCCAGGCGCGAGGTCCCCCTGCTGTCTCCTGACTGAAACCCTCTATTCCACCTTCAGGAGACAGACATGAAACGCACTCTTCTTGCGGCCTGCGTCGGCGCCGCCAGCCAGGCCATGGCGGCCGTTCCGGATTCGCGGATGGAGCACGTGATCGTCACCGTGCCCATCCACAAGAAAGCGGCCGAGACCGCGCTCCCCGTCACCGTGTTGTCCGGTGACGAACTCAAGCGGCTCGCGGCGAGCAGCCTCGGTGAAACCCTGGGCGACCAGCCCGGCATCTCCAACTCGTCCTTCGGCCCCGGCGTCGGCCGGCCCGTGATCCGCGGCCAGGGTGGCCCGAGGACGATCAACCTCAGCAACGGCATCGCCGCCGCAGACGTATCGAGCCTCAGCCCGGACCACGCGGTCAGCATCGAGCCGATGCTCGCGGAATCCGTGGAGGTCCTGCGCGGCCCCGCGACGCTGCTCTACGGCGGCGGCGCCATCGGCGGTGTGATCAATACGCTGGACAACCGCATTCCGGCCAAGCCCATCGAGGGTGTACAGGGGGCCGTGGAGTACCGCTACGACGAGGCCGCCGACATGGATACCGGGGTGGTCAAGCTGGAGGGCGGGGGCGGCAACTTCGCGTTCCACGTCAGCGGGACGTTCCGCGAATTCGACGATCTCGAGATACCGGGGCTGGCCATTGACGAGGCAGCCGTGGAGCGCCAGGAAGAGCTGCTCGGGCTCGAGCATGGCCACGAAGAGCACGGCGAGGAAGATCACGAAGAGCATGACGAGCACGACCACGAGGAAGAGCTCGAGAACTCCGACGGCTTCATCGCCAATACCAACGGCGATTCCGACGTTTACACCATCGGCGGCAGCTACCACTTCGGCGAGCGCAACTTCGTCGGCCTGGCCTACAACCGCTTCGAGACCAATTACGGCATCCCGCCGGGGGCGCATGAGCATGACCACGGCGACGAAGAAGAGCACGAAGGAGAAGAGCACGAGGGTGAGGAGCACGCGCACGGCGAAGAGGAGGATATCCGTATCGACCTCGAGCAGGAGCGCTATGACATGCAGCTCCACGTGCACGACCTGGCCCCCGGCCTCATCGACGTCGCCCGCGGTTTCCTGACCTACACCGACTACGAGCACGTGGAGCTCGAGGGAATGGAGGTCGGCACGCAGTTCGATCGCGAGACCTGGGAGGGGCGCCTGGAACTGGTGCGCGAGGGCGCTGATCACCGGGTTCTCGGCCTGCAGTGGCGTGCCGACGAGTTCGAGGCGATCGGCGATGAGGCCTACGTGCCGGCAACGGACTCGGCCGAGTGGGGCCTGTTCTACGTTCAGGACTTCCACACCGCGGATTGGCTGTTCGAGGTTGGCGGTCGCGCAGACTACGTAGAGCGCGACCCGGCCACCGGTGCTTCGCAGGACTTTACGAGCTTCAGTCTTTCAGGCACGGCAAACTACACTATCAGTGCCAACTGGAGCGCCGGCCTCTCGCTGTCGCGCTCGGCGCGGGCGCCGTCCACGGAGGAGTTGTTCTCGAACCTCAACAACAGCGAGGAACAGCTGGTGACGCACGCCGCCACCGGGATCATCGAGATCGGTGATCCGGACCTCGACGAGGAGGTGTCCTACAACGCTGACCTGTCGTTGAACTGGCAGACGGAGGAAGCCTTTGCGGAGCTGACGTTCTTCTACAACACCTTCAACGACTACATCTTCCTGCTCAACACGGGCGAGGCCGTGGATGAAACGGCCGTGTACGTTTACGAGCAGGATGACGCCGAGTTCTACGGGGTGGAGTTCGAGTCCAGCTTCGACGTCGCGAGCTTTGCCGGCGGCGACCTCGCCCTTGGCCTCTTCGGTGACATGATCACCGGCGAGTTCGACTCGGCGGGCGATGTTCCGCGGCTGCCACCGATGCGCATCGGCAGCGAGCTGTCCTGGCGCAGCGATGCCCTGGGGGTCTACGTCAGTGTTCTCAACGCCGAGGACCAGGAGGATCCGGGCGACTTCGAGACCGAGACGAACGGCTACACGCGCTGGGATGCGGGCATCGACTACAACGTCCGCTTCGCCGGCGACACCGAGCTGCTCGCCTTCGTGAAGCTGAAGAACATCACGGACGAGGAAATCCGCCTCAGTACCTCCTTCCTGCGCAACTACGCCCCGCAACCGGGGGAGAGCATCGAGGCCGGCATCCGGCTGATGTTCTAGCGCTTCTGCACCCCGCCCGCCGCTGGTGGGTGGGGCGTTTCTGGCAGCCTGAACTGCTTGCCCGTTTCAGCCTGCGCGCAGGTGCATTCGAGACGGTTGGTGGAGAACACTGTCAGGTTGTCAGAGCTGGCCAGCGCTCCAGGCAGTGGCGGCTCTCAACAGAGTTCGGCAGCTGGGGGTTCCACCGGCTATGCCACCCCGTACATGAACGTCATAGCGCTGGCAGGTCGGCATCCACATCGGGGAGTTGTTCTTTCAGAGGTTGAAGTCTTGCCAGGAGGTCCAGGAGGTGGCCTTTGTGCTTCGGCTCGATAATCAGTCGATCTCCCTCCTTATGCAGGATGGCTTCATTACCCTCCAGTTCTAAGTCCCGGGGTATACGTAATGTCTGGTTTCGTCCATCGCGATAAAGCCTGACATGCTTACCTTTTCCGACCATTGTCTCGATTCTCCTGCCTTTGTCTGAGCATGTGCGGCGCACCGTGTTTCGTCAAACTGCGTTGTTTCTTTGGCTTGATTATATCGTGAGGTCGGCTTGCTCTAGTGGCAGCACAGTGGTGATTTTCACCCGAGACAGCGCAGCATTTGAGTGTATCTCCTGCACAGTCGGCATCTGCGACAGCTTCTGCCGGAACAGGGTCTCGTAGCTGTCGATGTCGCGGGTGACGATCTTTAGCAGGAAGTCGTAGTCGCCCATGACCGTGTGGCACTCGAGGACCTCGGGCAGGTCGCGGATCTGTTCCTCGAACTCCGGCAGCGAGCGCTTGCCGTGGGCCGAAAGCTTGACCCGGGCAAACACCGTGACGGACAGGCCCAGTTTGCGCTGATCGAGGAGGGCGACGCGGCGCTCGATGATGCCGCTGTCCTCGAGGCGACGGATGCGCCGCCAGCAGGGCGGCTGGGTGAGGCCGACGCGGTCGGCGATCTCGGCGGCGCTGAGGCCGGCATCCTGTTGCAGCAGGGCGAGGATGCGCCGGTCCAGCTTGTCGAGCTTGATGGGGTTTTGCGGCATGAAAAATACTCAAGTGCTGGATAATGAATAATAATCATACCAAGTAATACCGCAAGCGCGCAGAGAACAAATTACGCTCACCCGCGCATCGGTTTATCCTGTCGGCTCCTCGCCGAAAGAAAGAGAAGCACCGCCATGGGCGTCGACAACATTACCTACGGGGACCAGGCCTCTGTCACCGGCGGCCGCCTCGACGATATCCTGCCCAGCCAGCGCGCCGGTGCCGCCCGCGGCGCCGAGCTGTTGGCGCAGGCATTGAAGGCTGAAGGGGTCGACCTGCTCTTCGGCTATCCCGGTGGCGCCAACCTCGAGATCTTCGACGTGCTCGCCGGCGCCGGCATCCGCTGCGTGCGCACCGAGCACGAGCAGGGGGCGGTGCACGCGGCCCAGGGCTATGCCCGCGCCAGCGGCCGCATCGGCGTGTGCCTGGCCACCTCGGGCCCGGGCGCGACCAACCTAGTGACCGGGCTCGCCGACGCCAACAGCGATTCCACGCCGGTGGTCGCGATCACCGGCAACGTGCCCACGCCGCTCCTCGGCAAGAACGCCTTCCAGGAAGTGGACATCGTCTCCATCACCCGGCCGATCACCAAGAAGAGCACGCTGGTGCGTCGGGTGAGCGAGATACCCGAAGTGGTGCGCGAGGCCTTCGCGCTGGCAGGCGGTAACCGCCCGGGGCCGGTGCTCATCGACATCCCCAAGGACATCCAGCAGCACTACCCGAAGGATGCCGCCGGCAACTACACGCCGCCGCCGATCCCCGCGGTGATCGAACCGCCCGAGCCGGCCATCGGCGGCCTCGCCGAAACCCAGCTCAAGGAGGCCTGTCGCCTCATCGGCGAGGCGCGGCGGCCAGTGATCTATGCCGGCGGCGGCATCGTCGCCGCGGGCGCCGGCCCGGCACTGCAGCAGCTGGCGGAGGCGCTGGCCTGCCCGGTGGCCACCACGGTCATGGGCCACGGCATCTTCCCGCCGGATCACCCGCTGGCCCTCGGCTGCCTGGGCATGCACGGGGCAAAGGTCGCCAACGTCACCGTCAACGAGGCGGACCTGGTGCTCGCCCTGGGCGTGCGCTTCGACGACCGGGTGACCGGCCGGGTCGACGCCTTCATCGCCGAGGGGCGGATCATCCACATCGATATCGACCGCGGCGAGCTCAACAAGAACAAGACCGTCACGCTGCCGCTCTGCGCCGACCTGGCACAGGCCCTGCCGCAGCTGGTGGCCTGCGCGGAGGCGACGGACCGCGAGGACTGGCTCGGCTACCTCGACGGCCTGCGCAAAGACTTTCCCTACCCGCTGCCGCGCCACGATGACTGCATCAGCCCCCAGTATGCCATCGCGCGCCTCAGCGAGCTGACCGGCGGCGACGCCATCGTCAGCCTCGGCGTCGGCCAGCACCAGATGTGGGCCATGCAGCACTACCGCAGCCGGCGCCCGCGCGGTTTCCTGTCCAGCTCCGGTTTCGGCACCATGGGCTACGGCCTGCCCGCCGCCATCGGCGCCAAGGTCGCCTGCCCGGATGCCCTGGTGATCGACATCGACGGCGACGGCTCCCTGAACATGACCGTGCACGAGCTGGCCACTTGCCGGCGCTACGGTATCGGCGTCAAGGTCGTCGTCATCAACAACCAGTGGCTGGGCATGGTGCGGCAGTGGCAGGACATGATCTACGACGGCCACCGCGCCGAGTCGGGCCTCGCCGACCCCATGGCGGTAAAGGCGGCGGGGGAGGCGGACATCTACCCGGACTTCCCCACCATCGCCGCCGGGTACCGAGTGCGCGCAGAGCGGGTGTCGCACCCGGGTGAGCTCGATGCGGCCTTCGAGCGGCTGCTGGCTGACCCGTCGGAGCCGTACCTCCTCGATGTGATCGTGGCGGCCGAGGAGAACGTGTATCCCATGATCCCTGCGGGGGGCAGCTACCGGGAGATGATCATGGGGCCGGAGGATATGGACGAAGAGGCCCGGGAGCGGCAGGGGAGCAGTATCTGACGCGCTGGGGCGGCTGGTTTAACGCACCGCCTTGCTGCGTGCCTCAAGGTACCGCAATCGCGCTGCCTCGCACTCATCATCGAGCAAGCCGGCGAGCAGGCTGTCGGCATCCGACCAAGACCGGGAAAGGCCTACCTGGGTAGCGGTCACCGCATCCACGTGGCGCTTGGTGGCCTGGACAGGTAGGGCGGGGCGCTTCGCTACCTCCTCCGCCAGGGCATCCACGGCGGCGTCCAGCTGGTCGTCTTCCACGACGCGGTTCAGGAAGCCGGCGTCCAGGGCCTCGTCGGCATCGAAGGGCCGGCAGGTGATCACCAGCTCCTTGGTCAGCGCCGGACCGATCTCGCGCACCAGGCGTGGGATGCCGCCCCAGGCCAGCGGAATGCCCAGGTCGACCTCGGGGATGGAGAAACGGGTTGAGCGGGCCGCGACGCGCAGGTCGCAGGCGGCGGAGAGCACCAGCCCCCCACCTACGCACCAGCCGTGCAGCCGGGCGATGGTGATCGGCCGTACCGCTTCCAGCGCGTCGGCCATAATACGGCCGGCATCGGCCGCCTCCCGGGCGCCGGCTTCACCGGGCCCCGGAAAGCCGGCGAGATCCGCGCCGGCGGAAAAGCTGCGGCCGCGGCCGCCGACGATGATCACCCGGACCTCGGGGTCGGCATCGAGAGCCTGGGCGGCGGCGGTAAGCTCCCGTAACGTCTGAACGGAGAGGGGGTTCAACTTATCGGGGCGGTTTAGCCAGAGGCGGGCGATGGCCCCCACCTGTTCGATAACCAGGGTTTCGCACATCCATCGGTCTCCGGAGTGGGATGAGGTTGGATAGTTGCGCATGCTTTCCATCGGTGTAGCGACTATCACTGCTGTGAGTAGTAGGGCAGAGCCGAGCATACCAGTATGATCGGGGCTGGCCACCGGTGGGACGCGTATGGACGAACTCGCACTGCTTCTCGAACTGCATCACGGCGGTGAGCGCCAGGGACCAGGGGGCGATGACGAGACCCACCTGGCGATCACGTTGGCGGGCCTCGCGGAGCGCAAAGGACTGGCCGTCGCCGATATCGGCTGCGGAACGGGCGCCTCGGCCCTGGTCCTGGCGCGTGAACTCGACGCGCGTATCACGGCGGTCGACTTCCTTTCCCCGTTCCTTGAGCGGCTGCAGGCCCGGGCCTGGGAAGCCGGCCTGGCGGACCGCATCGAGACGCTCGAGGCCTCCCTGGTTGACACAGGAGCGGCCGGCGGAGCTTGAGGAGCACTGGCTGAACGAGTACGCGGAGGTCGACACGGCATCGGCCAAGGTCGCCCAGCTGGAGGCGGCGGGCTACACGCTGCTCGGCTACTTTCCCCTGCCGGAGCGTTGCTGGCTCGACAATTACTACCGGCCGCTGCAGGCGCGGTTCGATGCGTTTCTTGATGCCCAGAACCATTCTGCGGCCGCAAGGGATATTGTTGCAGCCGAACAGCGCGAGATTTCGCTTTACGAGCGATTTTCAGCGTATGTGAGCTACGGCTTTTATGTCGCGGGTCGGCTGCACGATGCATAGCCGGTAGAGCAGTGTGCGCTCATTGGCCGGCGGTTTCCGTGCGGCTATTCCACCAGTTCACCCCTGTGCCTTTATTTTGCCGTTGCTCATCTGGAACAACGGAGTCAGGCTTCCTTGCCTGAAGTAACGAGACGTATCATGGGGGTATCAAAGCTGACCTCAAAAGGGCAGATTACGTTGCCGCGTGATGCCAGGCTGGTGCTCTGCCTGGCATTGGAAAAGGTGCAATACTGCCGCGACCGCGCATGGCCCGGCATCGCGATTTGATCGCGCTCTGCCTGCAGGGAAGCTACTCTGAATGCATGACCGTAAAGCTGACCATACGCAATGTTTCCCCCGCAGTTCGCGATCAACTGGCGGCCCGGGCTTCACGGCAAGGCAAGTCGATTCAGGAGGACTTGCCGCAGGAACGCGAGCGACTGGCCCCCCATCCCACCCTGGAAGAGGTGAGCGACCGGATCCGGCAGCGCGAGGCCCTGGCTGCCACCGAGCTTGCGGTTGATGATGTGCTCAATGCGCGGGATGCCGACCGCCGTTGAGGGTTGTCGTTGCCCTGACCTGCTACGACGCCCTGTACGTGGGTATCGCTGAGGCCAGGGTGCTTGATGGCACCCCCTTCCTGCATTGTGGCGGTGGGCCAGCCCGCCAAGCGGGCCGGCTACGGCGCGATCGGCTATGGCTGCGATGCAGCAGACTTGGCCAACTACAACCAATTCGGGCCAGCGGTGTTCCCCGTCGAAATCAGCGTTTCGGTAGAGCTGGCCTGAACTTGTATAGCTGCTTCGCCCGCGGCGAGGGCGCGTGGCTGCCGGTCACTCCGCGCTGAAATGCTCGGCAAGGCTGATCAGCTTGAGGTCTAGCTGGCTGATCAACCATTTTCCGCGGATTTTCTCCACGTACAAGGTGTAGGTGCCGTTGGCGACAGACACGTTCGTGACCACTCCGGCCGCGGGGTTTTCCTCGCTGGGATCGAAGACCGTCCTTGTGGCGCTGAGGTAGGCGGTGAGTGTGGCTGTCCGGCCCTGCCTTTCCACCATGAAGTTGCTGAGCATGTGCTGGCCGCGGGAAATGGACAGGCCTGTTTCCACATCTCTTGGCACGGCAGGATCGACGATTATCGAAGCCCAGGCGTCCGGTCCAGTGATGGACACCGCGGCGGGCTCGTTGAAGTCCGCCCCGGCCGGCCACAGGTTGAAGATCGCGTCGTCCGTGAAGCACTCCTCGTAGATCGCCAAGCCCTCATCGAATGCGTCGGGGTTGCCCGGTTCGCCGAACGTATCAGTGCCCTCGGCATAACAGAGCATGAGGTCGATGATCTCCTCCTTGGCCTGGAGGTTGTCCGCCAAGGCGAAGGCCGGTGCAAGACCCATACCCAGGCTCACGAGGACGGCCAGCCAGCGCCGCCGCACGGCGCGCGGAAGCTCTTCTACGATTGCAACCAACGTCATCTTGGTTCTCCCTTTTCTTATCATCTGGACTTCCCGGGTGGGAAGCCACTGCTTCGTCAGGGCCTCATCATCCTCGTGTGACGGAGCCCTGTCGGCGGCCTGAAAACCGGCCGCCTGTCTCTAACAGTCGGAGTCAGGATTAGGCTCGCTGATCGGGCCCCAGAATTCGACTTTGATTCCGTCGGGATCTAAGAAGAAGACGATGCCGATGCTGCCGACTCCGCCAGCGCCACCGCCGATCGGGCCGAGCTGCTCGAAGCCCAGACGATTCATCTCGTCGATGGTCGCGTTCAGGTCATCGACGTAGAAAGCGATACGATCGATGCCGAGATGGTTCACCGGAGGCGAATAGGGGCGCGCGAAGTTGAAGGGCTCGATCCACTGCCGCAGTTGCAGCGTGGCGGACGGGTCACCGCCAAAGGGAGGCACGTCGCCGCCAGGCAGGCTCAGGTCGACGCCTTCAAACGCGATCGGATCGTCGAAGCCATGGGCTTCTGCAAACGGGCCGCCGCCCTGTTGTGAGCCGTCCTCCTCTTCGGTGAAACCGAGCAAGCGATAGAACTCCCGCGATCTCTCCAGGTCTGCGACGTTCATGTTCGTGTTTACCAGCCGCTGCAAGTCGGGCCCTGCCGTGCTGTCACCTGGCTCCTCGATGAGCTTCAGGAAGGTGCCATCCTGGTCCTTAAAGAACACGAACCGCTCGCCGTTGGGCGCGGTCGCCGGGGCCGATACGAATTCCACGCCCTCGCCTAGCAGGTATGCATAATCGCCATCGAGGTCCGTCGTCGAATAGGTCGCGTAGGCCATGCCGATGTGGTTCAGGTTGGCATAGGGCGGGGAGTCGCGGAACGAGTCCTCGCGGAACTGCACCGTGTCGATCCATGGCGGAAAACCGTTGAAGCTGGTGAGCGCGACGAAGATCAGGTAGTTATCCTCGAACCCCAGCGATCGCGCAAAGCTCCTGCAGCTCTTGGGACCGGCGGGGAAAATTTCGCCGGTGAGGCCCAGCGTGGTGTAGAAGTCGCGCTGTGCCATGATGTCGCTGGTATTCACGCCGAAGTACATCTTCGCGCGGACGTTGATTTCTGCCTCCGTGAACTGGGTGACGCGGACAGCGAGTCTGCCGCCAGGTTTACCCCTGACACTCACTTCTATGGTGTTTTCCGGGTACAGATGCAACGGTACGGTGAATTCGCCGTTGCCCCGGAAATCCCTTGCCCTGACCACATCGACGCCATTGATCTTGATCCGCGCATTCTTGATGCCGTCGTCATAGATGACGAGGTCCGCCGGACCGTCGATGGCATTGAAGGTTGCCGAGTAGTCTTGTGGTTTTCCGCGTTCACGCTCAAAGGTCTTGGGACCGAACCGTGTCAGGTTGGCTTCGCCCGCAGACGTGGTGGATGCCAGCGCGAACAAGCCGACAAGCAGCAGAGGGATAACGATGGGATTTTTCATGGTGCCTCCTTATTTCTTTTATCAAGGCATTCCCGCGAGTCGCGGTTGCGCAGGGCTATAGCGTCGAGAACGGCCTGTGCTGAGGCGCCTATATGCTCCCGACAGTCTTGCCTACCCGTGCTAACCCTCAGCATAGTAGCTTGCTTGCGTCGTGCAAGTTTTTCTTCGCCGGAGCGGATTGCCAGGCGCGCCGTCGATCAGCCTGCCAGATTGCCGAATGCCTGGAGTGGCCCCCTCGCAATCGGCTCGCCTAATGCCTGCACGAAATGCCCGTCTAGCCGGGCTTTCTGGCCTCAGAAGAGTAACCGTCCGGTGATCACACCAGGATCGGCGGATTCCAGTTGTGCGGCAACAGGCTATCGATTTCGGAGTGCCTCGTCGCCAGCAAGCGCTCAAGCACATCCCGCAGGTACGCCTGAGGATCCAGGCCGTTGATCTTCGCCGACTGGGTCAAGCTCATGACGTTGGCCGCGCGCTGGCCGCTGCGCAGGGAGCCCACGACCAGCTAGTTGCTGAGCCCCAGCGCCCAAGGCCTGATCTGGTTCTCCACCCAGTTGTTGTTGATGGGCAGCTGCCCGTCGCCGAGATAGCGTACCAGCGCCGCCCAGCGTTTCAGGCTGTAATCGATGGCCTTGGCCGTGCGTGTGCCATTGGTCAGCTGTGAGCGCTGGCCGGTGAGCCAGTCGCGGAGTTTTTCAACGACGGGTCGCGCTTCGGTGTCGCGCAACCGCTGGCATTCTGCCGCGGGTAACTCGCTGCCCCGCCGCTCGCTCTCGTAGAGCGTGCCGACGCAGGCCAGCGCCCGCTCGGCAATCGCGCTCTCGTTGCGCTCGAGCAGCTCATGGAACTTGCGCCGGGCGTGCGACCAGCAGCCAACCTCCGTTATATCCGCAGGGGGGTGGGTAATTCTGTAGGGCGAAACTCTTCATCCCCCAAACCGCTGATTTAGAGCCTCCTTCCGAGAGGGACGCCCAGTCGCCGGGCGTCTCGAAACACGCCGCAACAAGGGTCGAGATCCCCCAACACCCGCGCTCCAGATTGCAGGCGAGCGATCGCCTCTGCTCGAAGCAATCCGGTGATGCGCCACGTAACACCTAGAGTCGGCCGCCCCGCTCGCGCTACGCTGCCACCTGCTGCGCAAACATATCAGCGCTTAGTGGCCAGCGCAGGGCGTACTTGTAACGGTTGGACTGACAAGCTGATTTGGCAGGGTGTCGCATGGGGCGCCGTGGGCATGCTCCTGCTTGCCCATCTGTTTCTCGACAGTGAGCCATATCCTGCTTCTAATTGGTTAGGCGGGGCTGTGTTCATTTGGGCGATGTTCAAGACGTCTGGCGGTAATAGTTGAATACAGTTGTTGTGTGCAGACTCACTGCCGACGCAGTGCTCGGACGCAGAGTCAGCCCTGCTGGAATCTCCAGCCTCATAGGCCTTTTCCCCACCTATGCGCAGAACGGGGGCCTTTGCGTGTCACAAGCATCTGAATTATGGCGGGTATTTTGGTAGGCAGAGGCTTTTCGCCACCGTAATCCATTGAAATAATTTGAAGTATGGCGGTGGGCCAGGGATTCGAACCCCGGGAGGGTTTCCCCTCAACGGTTTTCAAGACCGCCGCTTTAGACCACTCAGCCAGCCCACCGTGAATGCGCGATTATACGGCACCGCCGGCGGCTAACAACCGCCGGCGGTGCCGCTGCCGTCAGGCCTGCTGCCCGGCGGCGTCTTCGTTGCCACGCGGGCCGCGGGGGTCGTTGCTCGCCCGCGGGACGTTGCGCGCGGGGGGTTGGACCGCTGGGGCGGGCGTGTCGCTGAACAGGGTCATGTGGGCGGTCTCGATGCGCACCTCCGTGACCGGCGCCGGCGCGACGCGGGGGTCGTTGACCGCACGGCCCTGCTGGGCGACGTCGCCGCTTGTGCTGGCCGCGGTGCATTCACCGGGCTGCTGCTCGTTGGCGGCTGCCTGGCTGCGCACCGGCTCGGGGCGGGTCGGCTCTTCTGCAGGTAACGGTGCCTCCTGCGTCGCTGCCGCCGGGGCGTCTTCCGCCTCGGCCGGGTCGTCGGCTTTGCTCTCGGTCTCGATCCCGGCGTCAGGGCCGGTTTCGCTCGCGGCAGCCGGCTCCGTCGTTTCCGCGGAAGGCTTCTCCGCAGGGGCTTCCCCGGCCGCATCGGTACGGGTGGCCTTTACTGCCTCTGCTTCCATTGCGGGTTCGGTGGCTGCAGGTGCTTCCCCGGCAACCGCCGTTGCCTCAGCCGGCGCTTCGCCGGCTTCGGTGCTCACGGCGTCTGCGCGGGGCTCGGTGTCCGCAGCGGCTTCCGCCTCCGGCACGGGCGCATCCCGGCCGACCTTGTCCGCCAGCGCCTTGGGCAGCTCGACGTTGGCGCCGTCGCCGCCGGTCAGGTTCTCCGGCAGGTCCAGGGCCTCGGTCTCGCGGCGACGGCGCTGCGGCCGGGCACGCTTCATGTCGCTCGGGCGGCGGCGCAGGGCGAGGTCTTCCTCGTTGCTGTCCATCGCCTCGAGGGAGTCGTCCTCGTCCGGGTTGTAGTCGGTGTCGTAGTCGTCCGCGCGGTTTTCCGCCTGCTTGTTCCCCTCGCTGGCGCTGTCGCCGTTGCGCCGCGGCTTGCGCCGGCGCCGGCGACGGCTGCTGCCCGACTTCTGCTCTCCGACGCTGCCCTTGTCCACGGCCTGGTTCCCGTCGGCGGCGGTCTCCGCAGTCTCCTCCGCAGTCTCCTGCGCGGTCTCCTGTGCGGCGTCGTTCGCCGTGTCCTGCGCGGCATCTTCCCGCGGTTTGCGCGGCTTGCGCCGGCGGCGGTTGGAGCTCTCGCGGCGCTCTTCACCGCGCTCGTCGCCCTGCGCTTCCTTCCGCGGCTTGCTGTCTTCGCGCGCCTTGCGGGCCTGCGGGGCCGGTTCGGTTGCCGGTGCGGCCGGTGCCACGGGCTCGGCGGGGCCGAAGAGGGTGACCGCCAGGCGGCGGAGCAGGCCTTCGCGCGGGGCGGCGGCCGGCGCAGGCGCTGCCTGCGGTGCGGCGGCGGGCGCGGCGGCCTGCGCTGCGGGTTCTGCCGCCGGTGCCTCGGGGGCCGCGGCTTCGCGAGCGACCGGCGCGGGCTGCGTCGGCCGGGGTGCCTCGACGATCGCCTTCGGCGGCGGCGGGACGGCGCCGTGGGCGTCGCTGATCTGCTCGGCCTCGGGCACTTCCACGTCGATCTTGTAGCTCGTCTCGTGGTCCCCGTTCACCTCGTCGTCACGCAGGCGCTGCACGTCGAAGTGGGGCGTCTCGAGATTCGGGTTGGGCACCACGAGCACGCGGGCGCGGGTGACGCGCTCGATGTCGGTCAGCGCGTTGCGCTTTTCGTTGAGCAGGTAGGCGGCCACGTCCACGGGGACGATGGCGCGTCCCTCGGCGCTGCGCTCCTTGATTGCCTCTTCCTCCATCAGCCGGAGGATGGAGAGGGCCAGGGACTTGGTGTCGCGGATCGTGCCCTGGCCGGTGCAGCGCGGGCAGACGATGGCGCTGGTCTCGCCCAGCGAGGGGCGCAGGCGCTGCCGGGACATTTCCAGCAGGCCGAAGCGGGAGATACGGCCCACCTGGACCCGGGCGCGGTCCAGCGCCAGCGCATCGCGCATGCGGTTCTCCACCTGGCGCTGGTTGCGCGAGGCGGACATGTCGATGAAGTCGATGACGATCAGGCCGCCCATGTCGCGCAGCCGCAGCTGGCGGGCGATCTCGTCGGCGGCTTCCAGGTTGGTCTGCAGCGCCGTGTCCTCGATGTTCGAGCCCTTGGTGGCGCGGGCCGAGTTGATGTCGATGGACACCAGCGCTTCCGTCGGGTCGATGACGATGGAGCCGCCGGAGGGCAGGCGCACCTCGCGCTGGAAGGCGGTCTCGATCTGACTCTCGATCTGGAAGCGGTTGAAGAGGGGGATGTTGTCTTCGTACAGCTTGATGCGGTTCGAGTACTTCGGCATCACCATGCTGACGAAATCCGTGGCCTGGCGGTAGGCCTCGGGGGAGTCGATGAGCACCTGGTCGACGTCGTCGCGGAGGTAGTCGCGCACGGCGCGGATGATGACGTTGCTCTCCTGGTACAGGAGCACCGGCTTGGCATTCTCTTCTCCGGCCTTGCTGATCGAGTCCCACAGCTGCAGCAGGTAGGCGAGGTCCCACTGCAGTTCTTCGGCGCTCCGGCCCACGCCGGCGGTGCGGATGATCACGCCCATGCCGTCGGGGATGTCGAGGACGCTCAGCGCCTCGCGCAGCTCGGCGCGGTCGTCACCCTCGATGCGGCGGGAGATGCCGCCTGCGCGGGGATTGTTGGGCATCAGCACCATGTAGCGGCCGGCGAGGCTGATGAACGTGGTCAGGGCCGCGCCCTTGGTCCCGCGCTCCTCCTTGTCCACCTGCACGATGACCTTGGTGCCTTCCTTGACGACATCCTTGATCTTCGTTTTGCCCTCGCCATCGGAGGCCTTGCGGTAGAAGTACTCGCGGGCAATTTCCTTGAGGGGGAGGAAGCCGTGGCGCTCGGCGCCGAAGTCGACGAAGGCCGCCTCGAGGCTGGGCTCCACCCGGGTGATCTTGCCGACGTAGATGTTGGCTTTTTTCTGCAGGCGGGTGCGGTTCTCGATGTCGAGATCGTACAGGCGCTGCCCGTCCACGAGGGCCACGCGCAGTTCTTCCGGCTGCGTGGCATTGATTAGCATTTTCTTCATGCTGCGACTCACCTTGTAAAAAGGCTCGCCGGAAAGGCACCCGTGCAGGGCTCCGCGGGGCGTGGCCTCGCGGTGTGGCGGCTGGTCTACCTGGGGAGGGCCCTGGTGAACACGGCGCTTGGGAATCTCCTTGCTCGCACGGGTGTTATGACATGCGCCGGCGCGGCGGCGTGCCGCTCGCCGGGGGCCACCACCCGGTGGCCGGGCCCGGCAGCCCTGGGGCGCCGGGCGATGCTGTCTCTGTCTTTCCGGATAACCTGGTTTTTTTCGGTTCTTCCCGGGGGCGGGGGCAGGTACTGTCTCCTGGCTGGCGTAGCGCGCGGCTCTGGCGGGGCTTTGACGGCGCTGCATGGGTTGCAAGCTGCCTGCCAAAGGCGTCGCCGGCTCTTGGTCTCGCGCCGCTGCCCGTGCCTCCTGCACCGGGTCCTTGGCGTGCGACGATCACCGCGACCTCACGATTGGCGGGGTCTTTCGGGACCGATTTGCCAGCCCGGCACGGGGTGTTTACAGTAGCCGGGCCTCGCACGGGGCGGAGCATAGCAACTATTCCCACGCCACTCAAATATAAGAGGCAAGAGCGGACGCACCATGGGTGAGCAGCACGCCAGCGACGGTGGCGGCAGGGCGCGTCCCACGGAGCGCAGCGGCGTGCGCATCGTCACCGTGACCGCCCGCAGCGACGGCCAGCGCCTCGACAACTTCCTGCTGCGCGAACTGCCCGGGGTGCCGAAGACCCGCCTGTACAAGGCCCTGCGCAAGGGCGAGATCCGCGTCAACAAGGGCCGCGCGAAGCCCGGGCAGCGCCTGGCGGAGGGCGACAGCGTACGCCTGCCGCCGCTGCACCAGCCCGCCCGGCGCAAGCCGCCCCCGGTGCCTTTTTACTGGGCCGAGCGCCTTGCCGGTCGCATCGTCCTCGAGGACGAGGACCTGCTGGTGATCGACAAGCCCGCGGGACTGGCCGTGCACGGCGGCAGCGGCGTGAACCTGGGCCTGATCGAGTGCCTGCGCCAGGTGCGGCCGCAGGACCGGGAGCTCGAGCTGGTCCACCGCCTGGATCGCGATACTTCCGGGCTCATCCTCGTCGCGCGACGCCCGCGGGTGCTGAAGGAACTGCATGCCAAGCTGCGCGGTGACGGCGTGGAGAAGGTCTACCTGGCCCTGGTCGCCGGGCGCTGGCCCCGCGGGCTGTCCGAGATCGACGTTCCGCTCGAGAAGCAGGCCCGGGCTTCGGGTGAGCGCGTGGTGCGCGTGTCGGCCGCCGGCCGGCGGTCCGTGACCCGTTTCCGGGTGGTCGAGCGTTTCCGCGACGCGACCCTGCTGGAGGCGAGGCCGCTGACCGGGCGCACCCACCAGATCCGGGTGCACGCCCTGCACGCCGGGCACCCGCTGGTCGGCGACGTGAAGTACCAGGGCGAGCGGGAAGCCGCACTGGCGGAGAAGGGCGGCCTCGACCGGCTTTTCCTGCACGCGTGGCGGCTGCGCTTCACCCTGGGTGACCCGCCGCGCGCCTACGAGCTCGAGGCACCGCTGGACAGTGAGCTCGAGCAGTTTCTTGAAATGCTGCGTAACAAACTGAATTAAAAGTTAAATATGGCTTCCCGCTGATCGGCGCCGGCAGCGCCCGCGGCGCCGGCAACAGCGCCGGGTCCCTGAAGCCCTTGTTCTGTAAAGATTTTTTTGACAACCACCGGGGCCGGCCCTATAGTGCGCGCCTATGTCGACTGGCCCCCTCCCGCGAACGCTGGATTTTCGCAGGGCGGCGACCCGGGAAGCGCGCGTCAGTGGAAGCCTGCGGCCCGGTGATCTCCCGCGCCTGGCGCCGCTCCTCGCGGGCACGGACGGTACCATCGAGGTGTCCATCGACTTCCACCGCGACGAGGAGGGCCGGTTCCTTGCCAGCCTCGCCGTGGATGCCGTGCTGCCGGTCGAGTGCCAGCGCTGCCTGGAGGCGGTCAGCCAGACGCTGGCGCCGCGCAGCGAGCTGGCCGCGGTGTGGAGTGACGATCAGGCCCGGCACCTGCCGGCGAGCCTGGAGCCCGTGCTCGCCGGCGAGGAGGAAGTCGACCTCTGGGAACTCGTGGAGGAAGAACTGGTGCTGGCATTGCCGCCCTTTTCCTACCACGACGACCCGGCCTGCATCGACAGGCTGGCCCCCGGCGGGGTGCAGCAGGAGGTTCCGGCAGAGGCGCCGGCGAGAGACAACCCATTTGAGGTCCTGGCGCAATTGAAGCGGGACCAGGACTCAGGAGAGTAGGACCATGGCAGTTCAGCAGAACAAGAAGACGCGCTCGCGTCGCGGCATGCGCCGTTCCCACGACGCGCTCGGCGGCAACACGCTGTCCGTTGATCCGGTGTCCGGCGAGACGCACCGTCGCCACCACGTGACGGCCGACGGTTTCTACCGCGGCAAGAAAGTCGTCGAGACCCGTAACGACGACTGACCCGATCCGCGCCGGCCAGCGCCGGCGTCGGCGTCCCCGGGGCGCCGGCCACCGATGCACGTGCTCGATGCCAGTGCCAGGAGCGCACCGATGACCGACAGCAGCCTCGCGTTCGTCTTTCCCGGGCAGGGATCGCAGCGGACAGGGATGCTCAAGGACGCACACGCCCGCTTTGCATGCGTGCGCGACACTTTTCAGCAGGCTTCCGATGCCCTGGGTTATGACCTGTGGGCGCTCGTCAGTGGCGACGACCAGGAAGCGCTGAACCTCACCGAGACGACCCAGCCCGTGCTGCTGACCAGCAGCGTGGCGCTCTGGCGTGCCTGGCAATCCGTCGGCGGGGCCGCGCCGGCGATGATGGCCGGCCACAGCCTCGGCGAGTTCTCCGCGCTTACCTGTGCCGGCAGCTTTGCCTTCGAAGACGCAGTGCGCCTGGTGCGCCTGCGCGGCGAGGCGATGCAGAACGCGGTACCGGTAGGCGAGGGTGCCATGGCCGCCGTGCTCGGGGTCGAGGACGCCGACATCGAACGTGTCTGCGCTGAGGTGACGGCCGCGGGCAGCGGCATCGTCGAGGCCGTCAACTACAACGCGCCCGGCCAGGTCGTGATTGCCGGCGAGCGCGCCGCCCTCGACAGTGCGGTCGCGGCCCTGAAGGAAGCCGGGGCCCGCCGCGTCGTGCCCCTGCCGGTGAGCGCGCCGTTCCACACGACCCTGATGACGCCGGCCGGCGACCGCCTTCGCGACGCCCTCGCGGAACTGCCCCTGCAGCCCCCGGCGATACCGGTCGTGCACAACGTCAACGCAGAAACGGCGAGCGACCCAGCGCTGATCCGTACGCTGCTGGTCAAGCAGATCTCGAGCCCCGTGCGCTGGACGGACTGCGTCCGCGCCATGGCGGCGGCCGGCGTCGAGCGCGTGGCCGAATGCGGCCCGGGCAAGGTGCTTGGCGGCCTCAACCGCCGCATCGACCGCGCCCTCGAGAGCTGGTACCTGGAAGCGCCGGCGGACCTCTGCGCACTGCACGCCGCCCTGGCGGCCTGAAGGGGAAGGAGAAGGGAGAGGGAGAGCAGCATGAGCGAACAGCCGACAATGGAAGCCCGCATCGCCCTGGTGACCGGTGCCAGCCGCGGCATCGGCCGCGCCATCGCCCACGCCCTGGCCGATGCGGGCCATCGCGTGATCGGCACCGCGACCAGCGATGCCGGCGCCGCGCGCATCGACGAAGACCTCGGTGACCGGGGTGCCGGACGCGTGCTCGACGTCGCCGACGCGGCGTCGGTGGACGGTCTCGTCAAGGCGGTCACCGGGGAGTTCGGTGCGCCGCTAATCCTGGTCAACAACGCGGGCATTACCCGCGACAACCTGCTCATGCGCATGAAGCCGGAGGAGTGGGACGACGTCATAGATACCAACCTCGGCGCCCTCTACCGCGTGAGCAAGGCCTGCGCCCGCGCCATGACCCGCGCGCGCTGGGGCCGTATCGTGAACATCACCTCCGTGGTGGGCGCCATGGGCAACGCCGGGCAGAGCAACTACGCCGCCAGCAAGGCCGGCGCCGGGGGATTCACCCGCGCGCTCGCGCGGGAACTCGGCGGCCGCAACATCACCGTGAACTGCGTCGCCCCGGGTTTCATCGACACGGACATGACGCGGGAACTCAGCGAGGACCAGCGCGCGGCGATGCTGGCGCAGATTCCCCTCGGCCGCCTGGGTGCGCCGGAGGAAATCGCCGCGCTGGTCGCCTTCCTGTGCTCGGAGCAGGCCGCGTACGTCACCGGTGAAACGGTGCATATCAACGGCGGCATGTACATGGCGTAGCGGGCCGGAAAAGTCCTATTACTGCCCTGGAAAAACTTGTAAACTTCGGCCCCTGAGAGGGCGTCTCAATCGGGTACACCCCTTACAGCAGCAGGAGACAACAACAGTCATGAGCAGCATCGAAGAACGGGTAAAGAAGATCGTCGCCGAGCAACTCGGCGTTAAAGAGGAAGAAGTGAACACCGAGGCGTCCTTCGTTGAGGATCTCGGCGCCGACTCCCTCGACACGGTCGAACTGGTGATGGCACTCGAGGAGGAATTCGAAACGGAAATTCCCGACGAGGAAGCCGAGAAGATCACCACGGTCAAGCTGGCCATCGACTACATCAACGAACACCTCGCCTGATTGTTGTAACAGCCCGACCCGAGGCCGCCTCTATTGCGCGATAGGGCGGCTTTTTTTATGGCGCTTTTCGCAACGGGTTGAAGATTGAAGCGCAGGGCATGACGATCAGGGAACGCGAAACGCTGGACCGGGAGAGCTGAAGCCTTGAAGGGCAGAAGAGTCGTCGTCACGGGCATGGGCGCGGTCACCTCCGTGGGGCATAGCGTCGCCGCGAGCTGGGAGTCGCTCCTGGCCGGCCGCAGCGGTGCGGCGCCGATCACGGCCTTCGACGTATCCGACTACAGCACCCGCTTCGCCGCCAGCGTGCGCGACTTCGACGTGTCGCCCTACCTGAGCAGCAAGGACGCCCGCAAGCTCGATACCTTCGTGCAGTACGGCGTCGCGGCCGGCATCCAGGCCATGGAGGACGCCGGGCTGGAAGTGTCGGCGGCCAATGCCGGCCGCGTCGGCTGTGCCATCGGCTCCGGTATCGGCGGTATCGGCCAGATCGAGAAGAACACGGAGATCGTGCGCACGGCCGGGCCGCGGCGCATCTCCCCGTTCTTCGTGCCGGGCTCCATCATCAACATGATCGGCGGCAGCCTCTCCGTGCGCTACGGCATGCAGGGCCCCAACCTCGCGCTGGTCACCGCGTGCACGACGGGCACGCACAACATCGGCCTTGGCGGCCGCCTCATTGCCCAGGGCGACGCGGATGCGATGCTGGTGGGCGGCGCCGAGATGGCGACGACCCCGGTGGGCCTCGGCGGCTTCGCCGCCGCCCGCGCCCTGTCCACGCGCAACGACGATCCGGAAGGCGCGTCCCGCCCCTGGGACCGCGACCGGGACGGTTTCGTCCTCGGCGACGGCGCCGGCGTACTGCTGCTCGAGGAGTACGATAGCGCGCGGGCCCGCGGCGCGAACATCTACGCCGAGCTCACCGGCTTCGGCATGAGCGGCGATGCCTACCACATGACCCTGCCGCCGGAAGACGGCCACGGCGCGGCGCTGGCCATGCGCAACGCGATCGCCGATGCCGGGCTCCCGGTAGACGCCATCGACTACATCAACGCCCACGGCACCTCCACGCAGGCCGGCGATCTCGCCGAGAGCCGCGCTATCGAGGACGTGCTCGGTGCCGCCGCAGCGCAGGTGGCGGTGAGTTCCACCAAGTCCATGATCGGGCACCTGCTGGGGGCGGCGGGCGCGGTCGAGGCGATCATCTCGATTCTCGCGCTGCGCGACCAGGTCGCACCGCCCACCATCAACCTCGACAACGTCGACGAGGGCTGCAACCTCGACTACGTGCCGAATACGGCGCGGGAGCGGCCGATCCGCCACGTGCTCAGCAACTCCTTCGGCTTTGGCGGGACCAACGGCTCCCTCGTCTTCAGCCAGCTCGACTGAGCGCCCGGTGGCGCCCGGCCTGTTCATCGATGGCCGTGCGGCGGCGTCCCTGCCTCTCCCGGACCGCGGCCTCGCCTACGGCGACGGCCTGTTCGAAACGCTGCTGGTTCGCGGCAGGCAGCCGGCCTGGCCGGCGCTGCACGGCGAACGGTTGAGCGCGGGCCTGGCACGACTGGGCATTCCCGAACCCCCCTGGCGCGATCATCTCGCCTCAAGCCTCGCGGCCGTCGACGCGCCGGCAGAGCGCTGGCTGACCCTGCGGCTCACGGTCACCCGTGGCGACGGCCCGCGCGGTTACGCGCCGCCGGCGACAGCGGTGCCGCGCACCGTCATCGAGATCGCCGAGGCACCACTGGACCCGCTCGCCGCGCCCGCGCCGCTGCGCACCGCGCTCGCCAGGCTGCGCTGGGCGCGCCAGCCGGCCCTGGCGGGCCTCAAGCACCTGAACCGGCTGGAGCAGGTGCTGGCCGCGCGGGAGTGCCGCGAGCGCGGGCTCGACGAGCTGCTCGTCTGCGACACGGCCGGCCGTCTCGTCGCCGCAACCCGCGGCAACCTGTTCCTGCTCCGCGGCGATACCCTCGTCACGCCGGACCTCGCTGCCTGCGGGATCGCGGGCACGCGCCGGCGGCTGCTGCTCGACACGCTGGCGCCGGCCCTGGGCCTCGCGGCCGAGGTGACGGCGCTTGAGCCGGCCGCGCTCGCGTCGGCGGACGCGCTGTTCTGCTGCAACAGCCTGCGCGGTATCGTAGCCATCGGGCGCCATGAAGAGCAGCAGTGGAGGGCACATCCCGTGATCGAACGGTTACAGGCGGCCTACCGGGAGGCACTGTGCGCAAGCGTGGGCTAGCCCTCGGGCTCCTCGCGCTGTGCCTGGGGTTTGCCCTCGGCAGCCTCTGGGTCCTCGACCGCTGGCAGCAGCCTGCGACCCTGCCTGCCGGCGGCTACACGCTGACCGTGGGCGCGGGCGAATCGCTCGCGTCCCTGAGCCGGCGCCTGGAGGCGGACGGCATCATCGACAGCGCGCTGCTCCTCGACCTGTACGGCCGCTACACGGGCCTCGACGGGCGCATCCACCGCGGTGAGTACCGGCTGTCCGGTGCGCCGACGGCGGCCGAGATCCTCGACCAGCTGGTGAAGGGTGCCGTGATCGAGTACCAGGTCACGCTGCCGGAAGGCATCACCCTGGCGCAGGCCCTGGCGATCCTCGCGCGCGAAGAGGCGCTGGACAACGTCCTCGAGGGCCCCGCGGACCCCCGCCTGCTCGCCCTGGCACCCGGGCGGCCGTCCGCCGAGGGCCTGTTCCTCCCCGAGACCTACCGCTACCGGCGCGGAGAGAGTGACTGGGCGCTGCTGCAGCGCGCCCACGCGGCGCTGGAGGCGGCCCTGGCCGAGGCCTGGGCCGAGCGCGACCCGGCCGTGCCGCTCGCCGATCCCTACGAGGCCCTGGTGCTGGCGTCGATCGTCGAACGGGAGACGGGCGTGCCCGAGGAGCGCGGCCGCATCGCGGGCGTGTTCGCGCGCCGCCTGCAGCGCGGCATGCGCCTGCAGACCGACCCGACGGTGATCTATGGCCTCGGGGAGGCGTTTGATGGCAACCTGCGACGGGAGCACCTCAAGGATGACAGCAACCCCTGGAACACCTACCGCCATGACGGCCTGCCGCCCACGCCCATCGCACTGCCCGGGCTCGCCGCCCTGCGCGCCGCGCTGCAGCCGGCCGAGGGCACGGCCCTGTATTTCGTGGCCCGCGGCGACGGCAGCCACGTTTTCAGCGATACGCTGGAGGCGCACCAGCGCGCGGTGCGCGAATACCAGCTCAGGCGCCGCGCCGACTATCGCTCGACGCCGGGGCCCGGCTGAATGACCGGGCGCGGCCTGTTCCTGACCCTGGAGGGGGGCGAGGGCGTGGGCAAGTCCACGGCCCTGGACCACGTGGCCGCCCGCCTGCGCGAGGCCGGCGTGCCGCTGGTCACCACCCGCGAACCCGGCGGCAGCGCCCTCGCCGAGGACATCCGCGAGGTGCTCCTCGCGGTGCGCGACGAGCCGGTCGACGACCTCGCCGAACTGCTGCTGATCTTCGCGGCCCGGGCGCAGCACCTGGCCCGGCGCATCCGGCCGGCGCTGGAGGCCGGGCAGTGGGTGCTCTGTGACCGGTTCACGGACGCGACCTACGCCTACCAGTCCGGCGGCCGCGAGCTGCCGGCGCGCTGGGTCCAGCAGCTGGAGACCCTCGTCCAGGGCGAGCTGCGCCCGGACTGCACACTGCTCCTCGACGCACCGGTCGCGCTCGGCATCGAGCGCGCCCGCGGCCGGGGCGACCTGGATCGCTTCGAGCGGGAGGAGGTGGCCTTCTTCGAGCGGGTGCGCGCCACCTACCTGCGCCTTGCCCGGGAGAGCAGCGGCCGCTACCGGGTGATCGACGCCAGCCAGGACCTCGCCGCGGTGCAGGCACAGCTCGACCTGATCTGCGACGAGCTCCTGGCCTGCCGCGAAGGAGGGCGCCCGTGAGCGACGCGCCGGATACACTGCCGCCGGTCACGCCGCCGCTGCCCTGGCAGCGCGCGGCGTGGGAGCGGCTGCTGGCCAGCCACGCGGGTGGCAGCCTGCCCCATGCGCTGCTCCTCGCCGGCCTGCCCGGCACCGGGGGCGAGCGCTTCGCCCTGGCGCTCGCCCGCTACCTGCTCTGTGCCGACCCGGTACAGGGGATGAACTGCGGCGAGTGCAAGGCCTGCCGGCTGACGGCAACCGGTGCGCACGGCGATTTCCTGGCCCTGGAGCCGACGGGCAAGGGGCAGGTCATCCAGGTCGGGCAGGTGCGCGAGGCCATCGCCTTCGGCGCGCAGACGCCGGGGCTCGGGCGCTGCAAGGTCCTGCTCATTGCGCCCGCCGAGCGAATGAATGCGGCGGCGGCGAACGCCTTGCTGAAGACCCTCGAAGAGCCGCCCGCGAATACCTACCTGCTCCTGGTCACCGGCGCCGAGAGCCGCCTGCCGGCGACGGTGCGCTCGCGCTGCCAGGTGCTGCGTTTTCCGCTGCCGGCCGCGGACGACTGCCTGCCCTGGCTGGCCGAGGGGAGCGACCCGGAGACCGCCCGGCAGGCGCTAGCGCTCGCCGCCGGACGGCCGCTGCGGGCCGCGCAGCTCCTGCGCGAGGGCGAGGTCGAGACGGCGATGAAGCAGCGCGCCGCGGTCGAGGCGCTGCTCGAAGGGCGCGCCGCGGCGCCAGCCGTCGATGCCGCCCTCGCAGAGCTGCCGCTGGAGACCTTTCTCGAGCTGCTGGCCCGCGGCCTGCAGGATGCGCTGCGCGCGCTGGCAGCGGATGCCCTGCGCGGGCCCCGGGGCCGCGCGCTGCTTACCGGCCTGGACGAGGTGCAGGGCGCCCTGCGCGCGGTGGCGGCGGGCGCCAACCCGCAACCGGAGCTGGCGCGGGCGACGCTGCTCGGTGGCCTCGAGGCGCGCTTGGGGGAGCGGGCTGCCGATGCTAAACTGCGCTCCGTATTCTCGCCGGTGACGCGCGTGTGAGCGACGACCACAGCAGCCGCCAGGGCATTCTCTCCCTGACCATCAAGGACAAAGCCGTCCTCTACTCGGCCTACATGCCGTTCGTGAAGAACGGTGGCCTGTTCGTGCCGACGAACAAGTCCTACGAGCTGGGGGACGAGGTCTTCATGCTGCTCACGCTCATGGAGGAGCCGGAGAAAATACCCATCGCCGGGCGGGTGATCTGGGTGACGCCCCGGGGTGCACAGGGCAACCGCACGGCCGGCATCGGCGTGCAGTTCTCCGAGCAGGACACCGGTGCGAACAAGAAGATCGAGGAATACCTGGCGGGGCTGCTCACCTCGGAAAAACCGACCCACACCATGTAGAATCCAGCCGGGAAAGCGCGTTAAGTTATCGCGCTAACTGTTTGAAATTAAAGAAAATCTCTACAAAAAAAGTGGGCTCCGTAAAGGAGCCCAGGAAGACCATTAGGAGTGAAACATAAAGGAATTTCTTCCTTCAAAGAGCAATTGGGTTTGCTCCTGCGACCACACATTCCTGCGAGGAAATGGGACCACAGGACAAGTATCGCTCAAACGTGACAATTTTCCATGCCCCTTTGGGGGAATATTTAGTTCATTTTGTTATAAGTACAGAGCCCGCCAATCCCCATGCCTGCTAACGCCGCGCCTGCCCGCCTGACCGGGGCCATCGAGGGATTCTACGGACGCCCCTGGGCGCCGGCGGAGCGGCTTCAACTGGTCAGCGATCTCGCCGAGCTGGGCCTCGACGCCTACCTGTACGCACCGAAGGCCGATGCCCACCTGCGGCGGCGCTGGGCAGAACCGTGGCCGGCGGCGGAGGCGGCGTCGCTGGCGCAGCTGTCGAAGCACTGCCGGGACGCCGGCGTGGCCTTCGGCCTCGGCCTGTCGCCGTTCCGGCTCTACGCGGACTACGGCCCCGCGGCGCGCCGGGCCCTGCAGGTGCGAATCCGCCAGCTCGACGACCTGGGGGCGACCTTCCTCGCCGTCCTCTTCGATGACATGCCGGGAGACACCGCCGAGCTCGCGGTCCGGCAGACCGAGATCGTGGCAGACGTGGCGGCCTGGAGCGAGGCGGGGCGCCTGCTGGTCTGCCCGACCTACTACAGCGACGACCCGGTCCTGGACCGCGTTTTCGGCCCGCGGCCGCCCGGCTACCGCGAGGCGCTGGGTGCCACGCTGCCGGAGACCGTGGACATCTTCTGGACCGGCCGCACGGTCTGCGCCACGGCGATCGACGAGGCCGACGTCGTCGACGCGGCGGCCGCTTTCGGCCGCCCTGTTACGCTCTGGGACAACTGGCCGGTCAACGACGGCGCAAAGCGCTCCCTGCACCTGTACCTGCGACCGCCCCCGGCGCGGGAGGGCGCCCTCGCCAGTGCCTGCGCCGGCCATCTCTGCAACGCCATGAACCAGCCCGTTCTCTCGCTACCGGCGCTGGCCGGCCTCGCCGAGCTGCACGGCCGCCTACCCAGCGCCGCGGACTGGCTGGCCGGTCGCCTGGGGCCCGCCGTCGCCGCGGCGCTCGCCGAGGATGCCGCGCTGCTCGAGCAGCGGCCCCGGGATACCCTGGCGGAAACCGAGTCGGCGCGGCTTCGCGAACGCTACGGCGCACTCGGTGGCGCCGCGCCGCGGGAGCTGCTGGCCTGGCTCGACGGTGCCTGGACCTTCGACCCGGACTGCCTCACGGACTGACCCGTTTCGCACGGCCGTTTCCCCGGTTCAGGGGCCAGTTGAACGGGTAGGGGGCTTGTGGCAAAATCTCGCGCCTTGAAGCGAGCCCGCCAGCCAGCCAATACGACCGAAATCCGCTTGATTTTCATGGACTTGGGTCCAGATGAGGACGCGATTGCCGTGGTGCCGGGCGGGCGCAGAGCGTGTTCAACGACGAGTTCAGGCGGAAGTGGCGGAACTGGTAGACGCGCTGGATTTAGGTTCCAGTGCCTTAAACGGCGTGAGAGTTCGAGTCTCTCCTTCCGCACCAGGTGCAAGCGGCCCGCGGGCCGGAGTATGACAGCGTGCGGCGCCGGGCGCCGCCGGTAACCACTGTGAGGACAGACCATGCAGGTTTCCATCGAAACGACTTCCGGCCTCGAGCGGCGGCTGACCGTCGGGGTGCCCGCCGAGCGGGTTGACCAGGAAGTCGACAACCGGCTGCAGCAGGCCAAGAAGAACGTGCGGCTGCCGGGGTTCCGGCCCGGCAAGGTGCCGATGCGCGTCATGCGCCAGCGTTTCGGCGCCGGGGTCCGCCAGGAGGTGCTGGGCGAGGTCATGAGCCAGAGCTTCCAGGATGCGGTGATGCAGGAGAACCTGCGCCCGGCGGGCCAGCCGACCATCGAGCCGCGCAACCTCGAGGCCGGCAGGGACCTCGAGTACGTGGCGACCTTCGAAGTCTTCCCGGAAGTGACCCTTAAGGACGTCAGCGGCTTCGCGGTCGAGAAGCCCGCGGCCAGCGTCACGGACGAGGACGTGAACAACATCATCGACGTGTTCCGCCGCCAGCAGGGCAGCTGGCAGGAAGTCGAGCGTGCCGCGCAGGAAGGCGACAAGGTGAACATCGACTTCACCGGTACCCGCGACGGTGAGCCCTTCGAGGGCGGCAGTGCCGAGGGCACGGACCTCGAGCTCGGCGCCGGGCGCATGATTCCTGGCTTCGAGGACGGCATCGTCGGCATGAGCGCGGGCGAGGAAAAGACCCTCGCCCTGACCTTCCCCGAGGACTACCAGGAAGAGAGCCTGCAGGGCGCCGCCGTCGAGTTTGCGGTCAAGGTCAACAGCGTGAGCGAGCTGGAACTCGCCCCCCTCGACGAGAAACTCTTCGCCGCCTATGGCGTAGAGGGGGACGACGAGGCGGCCTTCCGCGAGGAAGTGGCCGCGAACATGGAGCGGGAGCTGCGCAACGCCATCCAGGCCCGGGTCAAGCAGCAGGTCATGGACGCGCTGCTCGACGCCCACGACGACCTCGAGGTTCCGCAGGCCCTGGTCAGCCAGGAAATCGACGGTATGCGCCGGCAGATGTTCCAGCAGTTCGGCGGCGCCAGCGCCGAGAACCTGGACCTCAAGTCGCTGCTGCCGGACGAGATGTTCGCCGAGCGCGCCGAGCGCCGCGTCAAGCTGGGCCTGCTGCTTGCGGAACTCATCAGCAGCCGCGAACTCAAAGCGGACCCGGAGAAGGTGCGCGGCGAAATCGAGGAACTGGCTTCCACCTACCAGGAGCCGGAAGAGGTCATCAACTGGTACTACGGGAACCAGGAGCAGCTCCAGGCCGTAGAATCCAAGGTGCTGGAGGACCAGGCGGTCGAGTCCCTGCTCGAGCAGGCCACCGTTAGCGAAGCCCCCTGCAGCTACCAGGAGGCGATCAGCCTCGGCCAGCAGGCAAACAACGCCTGAACCTGAACCCGCGTCCGCCACGGGGCGGACGCCAACCAGCGCCCGCTTGCGGGCGGGCGCCGTGCGAGAGGAAGCGAGTCTATGTCCAACCAGCCCGGCGGATACGAACGGCACCCGGTACAGAACCTCGGCCTGGTGCCGATGGTGGTGGAGCAGACGTCCCGGGGCGAGCGCTCCTACGACATCTTTTCCCGGCTGCTCAAAGAGCGTGTCATTTTCGTCGTGGGGCCGATCGAGGACCACATGGCGAATCTCATCGTCGCGCAGCTCCTGTTCCTCGAGTCGGAGAATCCCGACAAGGACGTCCACCTGTACATCAACTCGCCCGGCGGCTCCGTGACCGCCGGCCTGTCGATCTACGACACCATGCAGTTCATCAAGCCGGACGTGAGCACCATGTGCGTCGGCCAGGCCGCGTCCATGGGTGCCTTCCTGCTCTGCGGCGGGGCGAAGAGCAAGCGCTTCATCCTGCCCAACGCCCGCACCATGATCCACCAGCCCAGCGGCGGGGCCCAGGGCCAGGCCACGGACATCGACATCCACGCGCGCGAGATCCTGATCATCCGCGAGCGCCTGAACCGCCTCATGGCGGAGCACACGGGCCAGCCCATCGAGGTGATCGAGCGCGATACGGAGCGGGACCGCTTCATGGATGCGGCCCAGAGCTGCGAGTACGGCCTGGTCGACGCCGTCGTGAGCGCCCGCGGCAGCGCCCCCGCAGGGGTCTGAAGGCCCGGGCCACAGGGGCCGGCGACTTGCAAAGGCGCCGAAAAAACCTCACCCTTGGGCTATAGCTAGAGCATCGTGGAATGACGCGGCCCGAGCCGTGATCGAGGCGGCCCGGGGCCGTTGGCAAGCAGGCTGATACACAGGCGGTTAGATGAGTAAGGAATCCTCCGGTAGCGGAGACGACAGCGGCAAGCTCCTGTACTGTTCCTTCTGCGGCAAGAGCCAGCACGAGGTACGCAAGCTCATTGCGGGCCCCTCCGTGTTCATCTGCGACGAATGTGTGGACCTGTGCAACGACATCATCCGCGAGGAGGTCCAGGAAGCCGGCGGCGATGACAAGCAGGACCGGTTGCCGTCCCCGCGCGAGATCAACGACATCCTCGACGAGTACGTGATCGGTCAGCAGCGCGCCAAGAAGGTGCTCTCGGTCGCCGTGTACAACCACTACAAGCGCCTGCGCTACGGCAGCAGCGGCCGCGGCGAGGACGTCGAGCTCAGCAAGAGCAACATCCTCCTCGTCGGCCCCACGGGCTCCGGCAAGACGCTGCTGGCCGAGACGCTGGCGCGGCTGCTCGACGTGCCCTTCACCATCGCCGATGCCACCACGCTCACCGAGGCCGGCTACGTGGGTGAGGATGTCGAGAACATCATCCAGAAGCTCCTGCAGAAGTGTGACTACGATGTGGAGAAGGCCCAGGTGGGCATCGTCTACATCGACGAGATCGACAAGATCTCGCGCAAGTCCGACAACCCCTCGATCACCCGCGACGTGTCCGGGGAGGGCGTGCAGCAGGCGCTGCTCAAGCTCATCGAGGGTACCGTGGCCTCCGTGCCGCCCCAGGGCGGCCGCAAGCACCCGCAGCAGGAGTTCCTGCAGGTCGACACCTCGAATATCCTGTTCATCTGCGGCGGCGCCTTCGCCGGTCTCGACAAGGTGATCCGCAACCGCTCCGAGAAGGGAGGCATCGGCTTCTCCGCCGAGGTCAAGAGCAAGGACGAGAACCGCAACGTCGGCGAGCTGCTGTTCGAGCTCGAGCCCGAAGACCTCGTGCAGTACGGTCTCATCCCTGAGTTCGTCGGCCGCCTGCCGGTGATCGCGACGCTCGAGGAGCTGGACGTGGCCGCGCTGGTCAAGATCCTCACCGAGCCGAAGAACTCGCTGACCAAGCAGTACGCCAAGCTGTTCGAGATGGAGGGGGTTGAGGTCGACTTCCGCGAGGACGGCCTGCGCGCCGTCGCCGAGAAGGCCATGGAGCGCAAGACCGGCGCCCGCGGCCTGCGCTCCATCCTCGAGAGCGTGCTGCTCGACTCCATGTACAACATCCCGTCCCGGGACGACGTGGCCAAGGTCGTGATCGACGAGTCCGTCATCCGAGGCGACTCCGAGCCGCTGCTGGTCTACCAGAACAGCGAGCCCGCCCGCGCCGCGTCGCCGGAGGACTGACGGTCCTCCGGCCGCACCTGGCCGTTCCCGGGGCCGGGTCACCGGCATTGCCGCAGCAGGTGCCGGGGCCCGTCGGGCTTGTAAAGTGGCCCCCGCGCCCCAACACTGATCACTACAGGTGACTGACCCGGAGAAACCTATGGGCGATGTAAACGCCTTGCAGCTACCCCTGCTTCCCCTGCGCGACGTCGTGGTGTACCCGCACATGGTACTGCCGCTGTTCGTGGGCCGGCAGAAATCCATCGACGCGCTCGAAACCGCCATGAACGGCGACAAGCAGGTGCTGCTGGTCGCCCAGCGCAACGCCGCCGAAGACAATCCCGGCGCCGACGACATCTACCAGGTCGGCACCGTTTCCAACATCCTCCAGCTGCTGAAGCTCCCCGACGGCACCATCAAGGTGCTGGTGGAAGGGCTGTATCGGGCCGCGGTCGAGTCCGTGGACGACGAGGGTGCCTACGCCGTGGCCGACGTGCGCGAGATCGAGGGCGCCGAGCCGGACGAGAGCGAGGCCGAGGGGCTGGTGCGGTCCACTTCCAGCCAGTTCGAGAAGTACGTGAACCTGAGCAAGAAGGTGCCGGCGGAGGTGCTGACCTCCCTGTCCGGCATCGACGAGCCTGGCCGGCTGGCGGACACCATCGCCGCGCACATGGGCGTGGACCTCGAGGAGAAGCAGCGCATTCTCGAGATCGCCGACGTGAAGCCGCGCCTGGAGCACCTGATGGGGCTCATGGAGGCGGAGATCGACCTGTTCCAGGTCGAGAAGCGCATCCGCGGCCGCGTCAAGAAGCAGATGGAGAAGAGCCAGCGCGAGTACTACCTCAACGAGCAGATGAAGGCGATCCAGAAAGAGCTCGGGGAGATGGACGACGCGCCGAACGAAGCCGAGGAGCTCGAGGCGAAGATCAACGAGGCGCGCATGCCCGACGAGGCGCGCGAGAAGGCCCTGGGCGAACTGTCCAAGCTGAAGATGATGTCGCCGATGTCCGCCGAGGCCTCGGTAGTGCGCAGCTACCTCGACTGGATGGTCAGCGTGCCCTGGTCGAAGCGCAGCCGCGTCAAGCACGACCTCAAGCGCGCGCAGGAGATCCTCGATGCCGATCACTACGGCCTCGAGGAGGTCAAGGAGCGCATCGTCGAGTACCTCGCGGTGCAGAAGCGCGTGCGCAAGATCAAGGGCCCCGTGCTCTGCCTGGTGGGCCCGCCCGGCGTGGGCAAGACCTCCCTCGGCGAGTCCCTGGCCCGGGCCACGAACCGCAAGTTCGTGCGCATGGCCCTCGGCGGCGTTCGCGACGAGGCGGAGATCCGCGGCCACCGCCGCACCTACATCGGTTCCATGCCGGGCAAGCTGCTGCAGAAAATGGCCAAGGCCGGCGTGCGCAACCCGCTGTTCCTCCTCGACGAGATCGACAAGATGGGCATGGACCACCGCGGCGATCCGGCCTCGGCGATGCTCGAGGTGCTCGACCCGGAGCAGAACCACGCGTTCAACGATCACTACCTGGAGGTGGACTACGACCTGTCCGACGTGATGTTCGTGTGCACCTCGAACACCATGAACATCCCGACGCCGCTGCTGGACCGCATGGAAGTGATCCGCATCCCCGGCTACACCGAGGACGAGAAGCTCAACATCGCCCTGCGCTACCTGCTGCCCAAGCAGGTGAAGGTCAACGGCCTGAAGAAGGGCGAGATCACCCTGAGTGAAGCAGCGATCATCGACATCATCCGCTACTACACGCGCGAAGCGGGCGTGCGGGCGCTGGAACGGGAAATCGCCAAGGTCTGCCGCAAGATGGTGAAGAAGATCGCCCTCGGCGAGGCGGAGTCGGGCACCGAAGTCGGCCCCGATGGCCTCGAGGACCTGCTCGGCGTGCGCAAGTTCAACTACGGCGTGGCCGAGGAAGAGAACAAGATCGGCCAGGTCACGGGCCTCGCCTGGACGTCCGTGGGCGGCGAGCTGCTGACCATCGAGGCGGCGGCGGTCGCCGGTAAGGGGCGCTACGTGAAGACCGGCTCCCTCGGCGACGTCATGCAGGAGTCCATCCAGGCGGCGAGCACCGTGGTGCGCAGCCGCTCGCAGGTGCTCGGCATCCCGGCGCGCTACCACGACGCCCACGACCTGCACATCCACGTGCCCGAGGGCGCCACGCCGAAGGACGGCCCCAGTGCGGGCATCGCCATGTGCACGGCGCTGGTCTCCGTGGCCACGCAGATTCCCGTGCGGGCCGATGTCGCCATGACCGGCGAGATCACCCTGCGCGGCGAGGTGCTGCCGATCGGCGGGCTCAAGGAGAAACTGCTGGCGGCCCGCCGGGGCGGTATCAAGACGGTGATCATTCCCCGGGAGAACGAGCGCGACCTGAAGGAAGTGCCCGACAAGATCAAGGAAGACCTCGAGATTGTCGCCGTGAAGTGGATCGACGAGGTCCTGGCCATCGCCCTGGAGAAGACGCCGGAGCCGCTGAACGACGATGATTACCTCGCGCCTGCGCCGACCCGGCAGCCTGCCGCCAGCGAGGGTGAGGAGGGCGACGAGGCGCGCATGAACACCCATTGACCCGGTGGGAGAGGCGGCCGTCGACGCGGCCAAGTTGACCGCGCAGCGGACCGTGGTATAACCTGCCGTCCTTCCTGCGCGGGCCTTTCGAAGCCTGATAAAACAACGCTCAACACGCCGGCACGGCGTCCATTACCAAAGGGGATTACAGTGAACAAATCCGAACTCATCGACGCAATCGCGGCCGACGCCGACATCAACAAGTCCGACGCGGGTCGTGCGCTCGACGCCGTCATCGACAACATCACCAAGGCCCTGAAGAAAGGCGATCAGGTTTCCCTGGTCGGCTTCGGTACCTTCACGGTCAAGCACCGGGCCGGTCGCGAGGGCCGCAACCCGCAAACGGGCGCGACGATCCAGATCGCGCCTTCCAACGTGCCGGGCTTCAAGGCCGGCAAAGCGCTCAAGGACGCGGTCAACAGCTGATCGCGAACTGCCGCCGGTACCGGGGCCAGGCTGTCGGCCCCGGCGCAGGGAGCGCACTCACCGGGTGCGCTCTTTTTGTATCTCCCCCCGTCCTTTCCGACTCAACGACTGACTAACGCGACCGCAACCACTCATGCTCCAGAACATCCGCTCCAACATCCAGGGTACGCTGGCCAAGATCATCATCGGCCTTATCGTTGTGTCCTTCGCTCTCTTCGGCATCGAGTCGATCCTCCTGGGTGGTGGCAACAGCGGGGTCGCCGAGGTGAACGGCGAGGCGATCACGCCCTACGAGGTGCAGCAGACCGTCAACCTGCAGCGCCGTCAGCTGCTGTCCATGCTCGGCGACAATGCCGACCCGGCGCTCCTCGATGAGGACCGGCTCACGGCACAGGCCATCGAGACGCTGATCCAGCGCGAACTCCTGGTGCAGGCTGCCGGAGAACTCGGGCTGACGACATCGGAGCAGACCATCGGTGTCATCGTCGGCAGCATGGAGCAGTTCCAGGTCGGCGGGCAGTTCGACCAGGATCTTTTCCGCAGCGTGCTGGCCACGGCCGGCTTCACCCCGGCACTGTTCAAGGAAAGCCTGCGCGAGGACCTGGTCACGAACCAGCTCCGCGTCGGTCTCGCCGCGAGCGATTTCGCCACACCTGCCGAGCTTGCCGTGCAGGCGCGCATTGCCGGCGAGAAGCGGGACCTGCGTTATCTCGCGATTCCCGTCGACCGCTTCGATGACAGCGGTACCGTCGAGGAGTCCGCCATCGCCGCCTGGTACGAGGACAACCCCGATACCTTCATGACACCGGAAAACGTCGACGTCAGCTACCTCGAGCTCACCCTGGCGGACTTCGAGGAGCCCGTGAGCGAGGAGGCCCTCCGCGAGGAGTTCGAGCTGACCCGCGACACCTTCGAGGTGCCCACCGAGGCCCGGGTGGCCCATATCCTGCTCATCCAGGAAGAGGGCGAGAGCGACGAGGCCTACGCGGCACGTGTCGCCGAAGCCGAGGCAGCCGTTGCTGACGGTGAGGACTTCGCAGCCGTCGCCGGCCGCCTCTCCGACGATATCGGTTCGGCATCGGCGGGCGGCGAGCTCGGTTACACGGCCGGCGATACCTTCCCGGCGGCCATGGAACGGGCCATCACCGAGCTCGCGGTGGGTGAGGTGTCGGCGCCGGTCGAAACGGACGCCGGCCTGCACATCATCAAGGTCCTCGACCGCCGCGAGGGCAAGGCCGTGACCTTCGATGAAGTCCGCGGCCAGCTGGCCCAGCGCCTGCGCGAGGGCGCTGCCCGCGACGAGCTGCTGCGGGTGGTCGAGGAGCTCCGGGACCTCGCCTTCAACGCCGAAGACCTTACGGCTCCGGCCAGCGAACTCGGCCTCAGTGTTGAGACCGCGAGCGGCGTCGCCCGCGGCGCGGGGGACGGTCTCTTCGCGGACCCGCGCGTGCAGAGCGCGCTCTTCTCCGAAGAGGTCCTCGTTGAAAAGCACAACAGCCCGGTGCTGGAGCTGTCGCCGGAACGCTTCGTGGTCGTCCATGCGGATACCCATCACCTGCCCGAGCGGCAACCGCTGGAAGCCGTCCGCGACCAGATTGCCGCCCGGATTGCCGCCGAGCGTGCCCGGGCCGCCGCGCGGGCAGAGGGCGAGCGGCTGCTCGCTGCGCTGGCCGCCGGCGAAACACTGGATGGTCTGGCGAATGCCGGCGATTACGAGTGGCAGGTGGAACTGGGCGCGACCCGAGCGGCGAATGCGCTGCCGGGCCCGGTCGGCCGGCGTGCCTTCACGCTGCCGGCCCCTGACGGTGACGCGCCCGTGCGCGAACTGGTCGGCGCCCCGGCGGGTGACATCTACCTGGTGGAGTTGACCCGTGTGACGCCTGGCAGCCTCGAGACCCTGCCCGCGCAGCGCGAGGCGCTGCTTCGCCGCAGTATCGCCGGTGAATACGGCAGCATCCTCATCGGTGCCTTCGAGAATGCCCTGCGTGCCGGGGCCGAGATCGAAGTCTACTGATCCTCCGGCGGCGGCTTCGCCGCCGCCACGCTACGCAAAGGCTCAGGCAGGTAGAGGCCCTGCTCCTCGGCATCGAGGGCGGCCGCTGCTGTCCCCTCCGCAAGCTCTTCGCGATCCCAGCTGCGCAGATCCAGCACCGGGTATTTCACGATCGAGAAGTAGGGTGAGTAGTCGAAGTCTGCCGGGACGCAGAGCTTCGGATTGCGCCGGTAGAGCACCAGGCGGCCGTCCTCCACGCGCTTTACCAGCGGCAGGATCGGGTGCCCGGCACTGGCGAAGGCCTCGGCGATCATCGTGGAGCAGACCGTGTGCGTCCCGGGCCCCGCGCCGGCCTGGAAGAGGGTCGAGCGCCAGCGCCGCGGCATGATGAACCAGGGGAAGAGAAAGCGCAGCAGGTCGAAGATCTGGCGCACGTCGTAGGGCGTGCCGAGGCGGCCAAGGGCGTAGCGGAGCACCTTGCGCCGGGCCTCCGGCCCGAGCCCCCGGGGCCGGCACACGCGCAGGTGCTCGCCCCGGTAGACGGAGAGGGGCCGGAGTACCGTGCCAAGGCCGAGCTCGCTCTCGACGATGAGGGGTTCTTCGGGCGTCGTGGCCAGCTGCGTGGCGAGTTCCGGCGCTTCGGCGAGGTTCCCCGCCGGCCCGAGGTAGAGCGCCGCGTGGGTCCAAGGGCTCTGGGTGACCCATCCGATGACGTCGCTGACGCGGCTGCGCCCCTCGATGAGGATCACGTCCCCCGGTTGGATTTCCGCCCGCAAGCGCTCAAAATCACTGAGCGGGAAGGCCGGCAGCGGGCGCTTGTGGCCCAGGAAGGCGACCAGGGCGCCCTTCAGGCCGGCGAGCACGTGAACTCTTCCCCCGTGGCCGGACGGCCCGGCCCGCCCCCCACGCTGGAGACTGGAGCATGACCGACAGCCTCGACACTCTCTCGCGGCAGCTCGAGGCCGCGCGCCGCGCGCCCGGCGGCCCGCCCGTGGAGCAGTGGGATCCGCCCCTTTCCGGTGAGATCGATATCCGCATCCTCGCCGACGGCAGCTGGCTTCATGAGGGAGAGCCGATCCGCCGGGAGGCCCTCGTACGGCTGTTTGCCAGCATCCTTCGCCGGGAAGACGACGGCGCCTACTACCTGGTGACACCGGTCGAGAAATGGCGGATCACCGTGGAGCTGCACCCGCTGGTCGTGGAGGATGTCGAGGCGGTAGAAGAGGGCGGGCAGGTGACGCTGCTCGCCACCTGCAATACGGGCCGCCAGGTGCCTATCGACGCCGGGCACCCGCTGTTTACGGAGCCTCAGGCGGCCGGGGCGGCCGTGGTGCGCCTGGAACGGGGCCTCACGGCCCTGTTCAGCCGCAAGGCCTGGCCGAGGCTCGTGGACCTCGCGGTAGACGAGGACGGAGCGGCAGTCGTTTATAGTGCCGGCCAGCGGTTCCCCCTTGCCTGAGGCCCCGCACAGGCGGGGCCGTCCCGGCTACATGTTCGGGTAGTTCGGCCCGCCGAAGCCCTCGGGCGTCACCCAGACGATGTTCTGTGATGGATCCTTGATGTCGCAGGTCTTGCAGTGCACGCAGTTCTGCGCGTTGATCTGGAAGCGCTTGCTGCCGTCGGCCTCTTCCACCACCTCGTAGACGCCGGCCGGGCAGTAGCGCTGCGCCGGCTCGTCGTAGAGGGGCAGGTTGGTGCCGATGGGGACCTCGGGGTCCTTCAGCGTCAGGTGGCAGGGCTGATCCTCCTCGTGATTGGTGTTGGAGAGGAAGACTGACGACAGCTTGTCGAAGCTGATGACGTTGTCCGGCTTCGGGTATTCGATCTTCGGGCACTGGTCGGCCGGCTTCATCGCAGCGTGGTCCGGCTTCGAGTCGTTCAGCGTGAAGGGCAGCTTGCCACCGAAGATGTTCTGGTCCAGCCAGACCATGCCGGAACCGAGCAGGAAGCCGAACTTGTGCATGAAGCCGGAGAAGTTACGCGTGCGGTAGAGCTCGTCGTAGGCCCAGGATGCCTTGAACTTCGTTTCGAAGCTGGTCAGTTCTGCCGGTGCGTCGTCGCCCTGGAGCAGGCCCTCCACCACCGCCTCGGCGGCGACCAGGCCGCTCTTCATGGCCGTGTGGTTGCCCTTGATCTTCACCGCGTTCAGCGTGCCGGCATCGCAGCCGAGGAGCAGGCCGCCGGGGAAGTGCATGCGCGGCAGGGAGTTCAGGCCGCCCTTGGTGATGGCACGGGCGCCGTAGCTCAGGCGGGACCCGCCCTGCAGGTACTTGAGAGTCTCCGGGTGATGCTTCCAGCGCTGGAACTCGTCATAGGGCGACACGTGCGGATTCTGGTAGTTGAGGTCCGTGATGAAGCCCAGGTACACCTGGTTGTTCTCGGCGTGGTACATGAAGGCGCCGCCGGAGGAGCCGCTTTCCTTGAGCGGCCAGCCGAGGCCGTGCACCACGAGCCCTTCCTGGTGCTGCTCGGCCGGGATCTCCCAGATCTCCTTGATACCGATGCCGTAGTGCTGCGGATCGCGGCCGGCATTGAGGTCGAAGCGCTCCATGAGCTGCTTGCCGAGGTGCCCGCGGCAACCCTCGCAGAACAGCGTGTAGCGGGCGTGGAGTTCCATGCCCGGCATGTAGCTGTCTTTCTTCTCGCCGTCGGCGCTGATGCCCATGTCGCCGGTGGCGATGCCTTTCACGCGGCCGTCGTCATGGTAGAGCACCTCGGCGGCGGCGAAGCCCGGGTAGACCTCCACGCCGAGGTTTTCCGCCTGCTGGGCGAGCCAGCGGCAGACATTGCCCATGGAGACGATGTAGTTGCCTTCGTTGTGGGTGGGCTTCGGGATCGCGAAGTTCGGCAGCTTCACGGCGCCTTTTTCGCTGGTGTAGAAAAAGAAGTTGTCTTCCGTCACCTGCGTCTGGATCGGGGCGTCCATGGACTGCCAGTCGGGGAACAGCTCGGCGAGAGCCCGGGGTTCGAGGACGGCGCCGGAGAGGATGTGTGCCCCGACTTCCGAGCCCTTCTCGACCACGCAGACGGTGACCTCGTGCTCCTGGGCCTGGGCGAGCTGCATGATGCGGCAGGCCGCGGACAGCCCGGCCGGGCCTGCGCCCACGATGACCACGTCGAATTCCATTGACTCGCGTTCCACGGCTGACTCCTGCATCTTCGCTGCGTCCTTTGCTGCGTCCTTTCGGAAGTGGGGGTAAGAGATTGAAAAGAAAAGGGATTATAAGCGGCCCGGGGGCCAAAAACTAGCGCCCGCCGCTGTCGTAGAGGCCCCGGAGCTCGTCCCCGAGCAGGCGCAGGCCGCGGGCGACCGCCGCCGGGTCCTGGGCGTAGGAGAGACGCAGGCACTGGCGCGCGTGGTCCCAGGCGGGGTCGAGACCGATGAAAAAGCGCTCGCCGGGGATGGCGAGGAGGCCGCGGGCCTTGAGGCGGCGGTAGAGTTCGCTCGAGGGCACCGGCAGGTCGTCGAACCAGAGCCAGAGGAAGAAGGCCCCGTCCGGGCGGTGCACTCGCCAGGGCAGGCCCGCGAGTTCGCGGTGCAGGCCGGCGAGGGTCTCCTCGCAGCGGGCCCGGTAGAAGGGCCGCAGCACGTCGCTGCCGAGCCGGTCCAGGGTGCCGTCCTCGAGGAGCCCGGTTGCCAGCACGGGCCCCAGGTTGCCGGCGGCCAGGCTGATGATCGTGCTGGCGCTGGCGAAGGCCTGGATGAGCGGCTCCGCGGCGATCACGATGCCCGTGCGCACACCCGGTAGCCCCAGCTTGGAAAGGCTCAGGGTCAGCACGGTGTGCTCGTCCCAGTGGGGCGCCGCCTCGGTGAAGGTGATACCCGGAAAGGGTTCGCCGTAGGCGCCGTCGACGATCAGCGGGATGCCGGCGTCCCGCGCGAGCGCCCCGAGCCGGGCCAGTTCGTCGGCGCCGAGCACGTTCCCCGTGGGGTTGGTGGGCCGGGAGACGCAGAGCGCGCCGACGCCGTCGTCGACGACCAGCTGGTCGAAATCGACGTGGTAGCGGAACTGCCGGTCCGGCAGCTGCTCGATGGCCGGCGGGGTGGCGGAAAAGAAGTCCGGGGCGAGGCCCGCATCGGCGTAGCCGATGTACTCGGGCACCAGGGGCAGGTGGATGCGGCGCTGGCTGCCATCGGGCATGGGCCCGGCGAAGAGGTTGTAGAGGATGAAATAGGCGGACTGGCTGCCGTTGGCGACAGCGATGTGCCCGGGCCCTAGGTCCCAGCCGTAGTGCTGTTGCAGGTAGCGCGCAAGCGCCTCGCGGAAGGCAGGGTCACCCTGCGGCGACTGGTAGGCGCCGGCCAGGCGCTGCCACTCGCCGGTGTCCGCGACCAGCCCCTCGAGGGCCGTCCGGAAGGCGGCCTCGGCGGCGGGGACGCGCGCCGGGTTGCCCCCGCCCATGAACACGAGATCCGGGTCGGCGCGCAGGGCCTCGCCGAGGTCGGTCATCAGGTCGACCACGCCGGAGCGGCCGGCAAACTTCTCGCCGAAGCGGCTCAGGCGCACAGCGCGGCGGTCCCTTGCACCGGACAGAGTGAGGCGTAGGTGATCGGTGTCCAGCCCAGGCCGAGGACGGCGCGCAGCTGCTGACCCAGCTGGAGTTCCGGGTCCCGCGGGTGCACCGCGATGCGCAGGGGGCGGCCGCGACGGCGGGCGTGGCGCAGCTGCAGCCGGTTCCACTTGCCGAGCACTTCCGCGCGCAGCCGCGTATCCGCCTCGAACCCGACCAGGGGCAGGGAGACGAAGCGGTAGGCGCCGGCTGCCTCGCGCAGGTGGACGCCGCGCAGGGATTCGAGAATCGCGAAGGGCTGTTCCTCCAGCGCACTGCCGCGCAGCCGCCCCAGGGCCCAGGCCGGCGGGATGTAGGTCTGCGGCGCCGGCAGGCCGCGGCCGGTGAACCAGTCACGGCTGCGGTGGGTGAGGGCGATTGCGCCGCTGCGGTCGAGGGCGAGGTGCTCGGCGACGTTGCGCGAAAGCAGCGCCGCGTGGGTGCGGTGCCAGGCCGAGCGGGGGGACGTGTGATGCACCCAGCCGTGAGCCACCAGTTCGTGGCCGGCATCGGCCAGCTCCCGGAGTACCGCCACGCCGGCATCGTCCCAGCCGGCCCCGGGGACGACCAGCAGGGCGGCCCGGCTGATGCCGAACTGGGCCAGGAGCGCCAGGCAGCCCTGCACGGCCGGCAGCGTGTCCGGCATCACGTCGTGGACGGAGACAAGGGCCGTCGGTTTCATGCACTCTCCCTGCGTTCATTCCCGGCCACGGCCGCCAGCAGCGCCTGCCACTCGGCGATGGTCGCGCCGTTCAGCGCCGCCGCAGCGGCCCGGCACCGGCGCTCCAGCAGTTCCCAGCGGCCCGGCCCGTAAGCCTGCAGCGATTGCAGGCAGTCTGCAAGGCTCTCCCCGGGGCTGAAGGGGACCAGCCCGGGGCGCAGGGAGGGCCAGTCGTGAATCCCTGCCGCCGTCGAGACCAGCGCCGGGCGGCCCCGGGCCATCGCCTCCAGGGCAATGGAGCCGAAGGTCTCGAAGCGCGAGGGCAGGAGCAGCAGGCTCGAGCTGTCGATGAGGTCGATGAGCGCCGAGCGGTCCAGCCAGCCGGTGAAGCGGACGTTGGCGAGCCCGGCGGCCTGTGCCTCCAGGGCCTCGCGCAGGGGGCCCTCGCCGCCGATGACGAACTCCACATCGGGCAGCTGGCGAGCGGCTTCGATCACGAGGTCCACGTTTTTCTCGGGCGCGAGGCGGCCGGCGAAGCATACCCGGGTGAGGCGCCCCGGGATTGCCCGCCGGGGCCGCTCGAGGAACGCCCGGGGCAGGGGCGTGCCGACCACCTGCACGCTGGCGGCGCCGTAGGCCCGCACCGCATCCGTGAGGCCGGCGTTGTTGATCAGCACCCGGCTGGCCCGACGGCAGATCAGCCGGTTGGCGGTACCGACCACCAGGTTGACCAGCCAGCGCGCCAGCGGTGGCCAGTACAGGCGGGCCAGGCGCTCGAAATCCGTGTGAAAGGCAGCGACGAGGGGCAGACCGCGGCGGCGCGCGTACCACGCGCCGAGGAGGCCGTAGAGCCCCGGGGTGACCACCACCACCACCTCCGGCTGGAGCTCTCCCATACGCGTGCCAATGCGTCGCAGGGGCGGTCCCTCGAGCCGCTGGTTCGGATCGCCGGGCATGGCGATGGAGAGCAGGGGGCGGGGCGGCTGGTCGCTCGGCTGGAACATGGCGAGGTCTGCCAGACCCGGTACGAGCTGCGGCAGCAGGTCATGGTAGTAGGCACCGGTGCCGTTGCGCTCCGCGAAGGCGTCGGAGAAAAAGGCAACGCGCAGGGGTCGGGCACCCGCGTCTGCGGCGCGGTTTTCCGGCACTGGGCTCATGCCGCCACCGCCAGGCGCGCCTCGCTGGCCAGCAGGGCAGCGTAGGGCGCGCCGAGTTCTTCATCGACCGCGTCCGGCTGCAGCCCGAACGCGGCAGCCGCGTAGCGGTGGGCCCCCGCGGTCTCGGCCGGCGGCAGGGGCGGCGGCGGGATGGCCAGCCACGCCGCGATGGCCCTGCTGACCTCGGCCGGCGCCGCGCGCAGATCCCCCTGCTCGAGGATTTTCACGCAGTCGGGCCGGGCGGCGGCGAAGCGGGCAAGCTCGTCGAGGAAGGCGGCGAAGAGACGGCGGAAGCGGGCCGTCGTGTGGTCGCCCCCGGGGTCCGTGCCGAACAGGCGGCGGGCGGGCTCGAGGGCGCTGAGCTGCGAGGCGAGGGCCGTGCTCGGGCGGCGCACGCAGAGCAGAAACGACGCGTCCGGGTAGCGTTCGGCGAGGTAGGGCGGCCAGCTGGCGAAGGCCGCGTTCTTGGACAGGAAGCGCTGCCCCGGGTGGCTGTAGCAGTGGCGCTGGATGATCCGGTGGTAGAAGGCAAGGAGAGCACGGCGCCGCCGGGGGGGCAGCTCGCCGAGGTTGCCCAGCTGCTCGAGCTCGCGGTCGAAGGGGAAGGCCATGAGCAGCAGGAAGCAGCCTGCGGCCGGGAGCAGGCAGAGGTAGTCTTCCTCGGCGTCCTGCAAACCCACCGCGTGAACGCTGGCAAAGTCGCCGCTCGCCCGCGCCGTCGCGGCGTGGAGGGCGCGATGCAGGGGGGCGCCGAGGCGCCGGTCCAGGCGGGCAAGCGCGCGCAGGAGCCGGCGCTGGCAGATCGCCGGGGCGAGCAGGGCCTCCCAGGTCCGTACCGTGGTAAAGGTGCCGCCGGCGGCGAGCAGCCGGTGCAGGTAGGTCGTGCCGCTGCGCGGGATGCCGGTGATAAAGACCGGCGCCGCAACGCGCTGCTGGCGATAGTCCGGATAGAGCAGCTCGTCCAGCGCGAGGGCCAGCCAGTGCACGAGCTGCAGCAGCAGGAAAAGGGGGAAGAGGAGCAGGAAGAGCAGCCGCCGCGGCCGCAGCGGCGCGGCGCCGTGGCGCCCGGGCCAGACGCTCTGCAGGTAGCACCGGCCGTAGCTGCCCATGGCGATCAAAAAGCTCTCCAGCATGGTTCCCCGCGCCGCCGGCCAGACGCCGGTCCGAAAAGCCCCGCAGTTTACAGGCAACGCGGGGCCAACGGCACCGGCCCAGCCGTCACCGGGGGGCTTTGTCGCCTGTTTTGCCGCGCCCTGGCGACCCGCGGGCCGGCCGCCGTTCCTATTGACCCCCCCGCGCAAACTCGGCAACATGTTTCGCCGATTCCGCCCCCCGGGGCGCATCCCGGGTCCCGGCCGGTCAGCTTGCCGCGTGATCCCACTCCCTTCCATCCACACGACACTGGAGTTTTCATGAAGGTTTTGGTCGCTGTGAAGCGCGTGGTCGACTACAACGTCAAGGTCCGCGCCAAGGCCGACGGTTCCGACGTCGACCTGAATAACGTCAAGATGTCCATCAACCCGTTCTGCGAGATCGCCGTGGAAGAGGCCGTGCGTCTGAAGGAAGCCGGCGTCGCCACGGAAGTCATCGCCGTCTCCATCGGCGACAAGGCCTGCCAGGAGCAGATCCGCACGGCCCTGGCCCTCGGCGCCGACCGCGGAATCCAGGTCGAGACCGACGGGCCGGTGGAGCCGCTCGTGGTGGCCAAGCTGTTGAAAGGCGTGGTCGAGAAGGAAGAGCCGCAGCTCGTTATCCTGGGCAAGCAGTCCATCGATGGCGACAACAACCAGACCGGACAAATGCTGGGCGCACTCGCGGGCATGGCCCAGGGTACGTTCGCCTCCGAGGTGAAGGTCGACGGCGACCAGGTCCAGGTCACGCGGGAAGTCGACGGCGGCCTGCAGACGGTGAGCCTCAAGCTGCCGGCGATCGTCACCACCGACCTGCGCCTCAACGAGCCGCGCTACGCGTCGCTGCCGAACATCATGAAGGCCAAAAAGAAGCAGCTGGACGTCTACAGCCCCGCCGACCTCGGCGTGGAGGTCAAGCAGCACCTGACGCTGGTCAAGGTCGAGCCGCCGGCGGAGCGCCAGGCCGGCATCAAGGTCGAAAGCGTCGATGAGCTGGTCGACAAACTGAAGAACGAAGCGAAGGTGATCTGATGGGAACCCTGGTAGTAGCCGAACACGACAACGCGACCCTCAACCCGGCCACGCTGAACGCGGTTGCCGCCGCCCAGGCCCTGGGCGCCGATATCGACATCCTGGTTGCCGGCAACGGCTGTGCCGCCGTCGGCGAAGCGGCGGCCAAGGTGCCGGGCGTCGGCAAGGTGCTGGTTGCCGACAACGCCGCCTACGACCATGCGCTGGCCGAGAACACCAGCCTGCTGGTCGCGGAGCTCGCCGCGGGCTATGACAACGTCGTCGCCGCCGCCACCACCAGCGGCAAGAACGTGATGCCGCGCGTGGCCGCGCTCCTCGACGTGGCGCAGATCTCCGACATCATCTCGGTCGAGGCCGCCGACACCTTCAAGCGCCCGATCTATGCCGGCAACGTCATCGCGACGGTACAGACGGCCGATGCCAAGAAGGTCATCACCGTGCGCGCGACGGCGTTCGACCCGGTGGCCGCCGAGGGCGGTTCCGCGGCCGTTGAAGCCGTGGATGCCGTGCACGACGCCGGCGTGTCCAGTTTTGTCGGCGAAGAGCTGGCCCAGTCCGACCGTCCCGAGCTGACCGCCGCCCCGGTGGTCATCTCCGGTGGCCGGGGCATGCAGAACGGCGACAACTTCAAGCTCCTGGACGGCATCGCCGACAAGCTCGGCGCGGCGATCGGCGCCTCCCGTGCGGCCGTGGATGCGGGCTTCGTGCCCAACGACATGCAGGTCGGCCAGACCGGCAAGATCGTCGCCCCGGAGCTCTACATCGCCGTCGGCATCTCCGGTGCCATCCAGCACCTGGCGGGCATGAAGGACTCCAAGGTCATCGTCGCCATCAACAAGGACGAGGACGCCCCGATCTTTCAGGTTGCCGACTACGGCCTGGTGGCGGACCTCTTCGAGGCCCTGCCGGAACTGGAAGGCAAGCTCTGACGGGCGCTCCCGCCTGACAGGCAGCACCTGCTGAAGCCGGCCCCGCGCCGGCTTTTTTCTTCCCGCGGGTCACGCCGCTGCGAACCGCAGGCCATCGGCTGTGTTTGCGCTTCCGGCGGGTCCTCGGCGGTCACTGGCCCGAAGCGGTCGTGCGGTGAGGGCGATGTATACTCATCGCAACCGTTGATCGCGATACCGAAGCAGACACGCTTCCTCGATTCGGGTAAGTTTCGATGAGCATCGACGGAGGGGGTCGGGATATGGCGCTTGAAGAGTGGTCCTACGTCTCGCAAATCGTTGGGGCCGTGTTTGTTGTAATCACCCTGATTTATCTTGCTCTTCAGGTCAGGCAGGGAACACAGCTACTACTCTCTGAGGCTCGTCAGGTCGCCCTCACCACAGACCAGGGCGGGGTCTACAAGTTCATCGAGTTCCCGGGGTTGGGCCGTGCGATGTCTGACTCGGAGAGACCAACCTTCGAAGAGAAAACCCAGCTGATGTTCTGGATCATTGCGCAGATGCGCGCCCGCGAGCATGAATGGTTGCAGTATAAGTCTGGTGCTCTGGATGGTGACGCATGGCTCAGCTATCGAGAGGTTATCTACTTTATCCTGGGCACCCCGAGGGCACGAGAACTCTGGTCGCTATGCAGCGGCTACTTCAACAAAGAGTTCGTCGGAATGGTAGAAAAGATGACCTCGGACCCGGTTGATTCTGACTTCTGGGGGAAGTTGAAAGCCATGGATTGAGGCCTTGGCAAGGACCGCTCGCGGTCGGAGGTCGACCTTGAAACCCAGCTTTGCCGACTCTGGCTTCCGACCCTTTACAATCTGTCGCGCATTCTATTGCCGGGAGAGCCTTTGCGCAGGTGGCCTCGCGCCGAAAAGCAGGAGCCAGGCACAGGTACCCAGCTCACCGATCGAGGCCGGCAGCGTCACCCAGTTCGCGATCGACCAGTCCCCGTAGCCCGGGATCAGCATCGGCGCGAAGGAGTCGAGGAGATAACCTGCGCTGCCGACCAGCAGAATTACCCCCAGCACCCGTGGAAGACTGCGCGACCTCAGGATCAACCACCCAAGCGGCGCGAGCCACAAACCCCAGAACACCGTGGACACACCGATCCAGCGTCGATAGCCGGCGCGCGCGTCGCCCAGACTCTCCAGCGTTGCCGTCCCGCCCGCTATCTCCGCGGCTAACCCGCCGTAATGCATCACGGCCAGCAGCGTGGCGGGGATACTCAGCGCCACGAGGCCGATCATCAATCGCGTCACGCGAGGCCCGGCGGGTGAAAGGAAACGTGCCAGGGCAAACGGCAGCGCAAGGAAAAATGCCGCCATGACGACCGCGGCGGCGATCATGGCCTGGAACAGCTGGAGGCGCGAGGTCAGGTTGGCGAGGGTTTCCACCGGGTCAGCCGGCACAATCAGCTGGCGCGGAGCCCAGGCCAGGGCAAAGATTCCCGACACGACCACGGCCAGGTAAACGCAGCCGGCAATCCGGCCCTGAGTCTGTGCTGACACGGTGCGACCTCTCCGAGGGAAAAGATGTGGTGCAGCGTACACGAGCGTTGGATCGCGTAGAACGCGACTCGACGAGTAGGCCGTTCGGTTCGTCGCAGGTTTGCGGTTAATCTGAGGAGCCACGGACCAGAACATGGGAACCGCCATATGGAAATAGCCTTTCGAAACGGCGAGCTTTCTGCCGCCGCAAGAGACGCGGTTACACGGGGTTTCAGCAGGCACTCTGAAGAGCTGGAAGCCCCTGCTTACTCGAAGCGAGCGGTCAACTGGACGATCACGGGGGAGCGGAATGCCGTGACAGCCGTTCTGACCGCTGAACTTCTCTGGGATTGGCTTTACATCGATGAGCTCTGGGTCAGTGAGGAACTGCGCGGCATGGGTGTTGGCCGTAAGCTGATGACGCTGGCGGAGGAGTTCGCGGCTTCAGAAAACCTCGTGGGGATCTGGCTCTGGACCCAGAGCTGGCAGGCAGAGAGCTTTTACAAGGGACTCGACTATGTGGAGTTCACCCGGTTTCATCATTTCCCAAGGGGACATTCCAGGATTGGTCTGCGCAAGATCACGCGGCCTGACGTTGCTTGATCACTGCCTGCGTATCGCGTTTCCGCTGAAACGGTCCTCGAGCTCACTTCAAGTGTGCCGGTTAGGCGCGCCGCTCCCACTAAGCCGCGTAGCAATATTTCCTGCCTAATCCCGCCGCAGCCGGTCGGAGATGGCGATCGGGGTGGGGTAGTTGAGCACCACGATATAGGACGAGGCGAGGAGCGTGAGGATTGTCGTGGCCTGGATCAGCAGCGAGGCATCCTGGCTGATGAGCGCGAGGTCGAAGGCGATGTAGGCGATGAGCAGCGAGAACTCGCTGGCCTGGCCGAGGCGGAAGCCGAGGTCCCAGGCGAGGTTGCGGCTCTCGCTCATGCCGCCGAGGAGGTAGCGGTAGACCACCGGCTTCAGCGCCAGCACCAGCGCGGCGAGGAGCAGGGCGGGGAGGAGGATCCGGTCCAGCTGGCCCAGGTCGAAGCGGGCGCCCACGCTGAAGAAAAACAGGATCAGGAAAAAATCGCGCAGCGGACGCAGGCTGCCGGCGATGTACTGGGAGATGGGGCTGGTCGCGATGGTCACGCCGGCGATGAAGGCGCCGATCTCCTCGCTCAGCCCGAGCACCTGGGCCACTTCCGCGACCCCCAGGCACCAGCCGATGGCGACCAGGAAGATGTACTCGTGGAAGCGGTCGAAGCGCGCGATGAGCGGCAGCAGGGCGTAGCGCACGGCCACCCAGGCACCGGCGCAGAGCAGCGGCAGGCTGAGCAGCGACAGGGCGGCGCCGGCACCGCCGGCGTCGCCGCCCATGAGCAGCATGAGCACGATGATGGCGAGCAGGTCCTGGAGCAGCAGCATGCCCACCATCAGCTCGCCCGTGTGCCGGTGATGCAGCACCGTGGTCGGCAGGAGCTTGATGCCGATGATGGTCGAGGAAAACATCATTGCCGCGCCCACCACCAGCGCATCCAGCTTCGTCGGCAGGAAGGGCAGGGCGACGGCGTAGCCGGCCAGCAGGAACAGCGCCGAGCTCGCCACCATCACCACGGTCGCGTTGCGCAGGGTCGCGAACAGGGCCCGCGGCTGCATGTCGAGGCCGAGCAGGAACAGCAGGAAGATGATGCCGATGTGGCCGATGTCCGACAGCAGCTTCAGGTCCGGCACGAGGCTCAAGCCGTAGGGGCCGATACAGGCGCCGAGGGCAATGTAGGCGATGATCAGGGGCTGGCGCGTATACAGGGCGATCGAGGCGAAGACCGCGGCCCCGGAGAAGATCAGGAAGAACGAAAAGGTGACGGACGTGCCTTCCACGGTAACCCCGGCGTGGCGTAAAGGCGCAGTCTAGCCCGTTGCCGGGCCGCGGTGCACGTCAGGCGCGGCGCCGGAACAACGGCAGGGGCTGGTCCGCGGCGCCCTGGTAGTCGGTGCTGAACACCGCCAGCCGCTCCCGGGCCTGGGCAAGGCGGTCCGGGTCGGAGAACTCCAGCGCATTGAAACCGCAGCGCCGCAGGTAGTGGGCCTGGTCCGGCAGCAGCGAGCCGCGGGCGCGCAGTTCGCCCGTAAAGCCCGCCTCGCGGAGCCGGCGGGCGAGGGAGAAGCCGCGGCCGTCGGTGAAGGCCTCGAAATGCACCGCCACCAGGGCGAGGCCGGGCAGCGCGTCGAGGAGCGCCGCGGGGTCGTCGTCGGTCTCGAGCTGTACGGCCGCACCGGCCGGGGAGCCGGCCGCCTGCCACTGCGCCAGCGTGAGGATCCGCCGCTCGCCCTCGCCCGGCGTTTGCTCCGCCGGGGGCAGCCAGTCGTCGGCGACGACGGCGCCGTCGCGGATGAGCCTTTGCTGTACCGGTGCGCCGCTAGCGGGCGTTACCGTTGTCATAGACGCGCTCCTTGAAGGGTTGCATGCCGATACGGCGCAGGGTCTGCAGGAAAGTTTCTTCCTCCAGGCGGTGGTCCAGGTAGACCCGCAGCAGGGTCTCGATCACGTCGGGCATGTCCTCGCGGCGGAAGGAGGGGCCGAGGATCGCCCCCAGGCTCGCATCCTTGCCCTGGTTGCCGCCGAGGGACACCTGGAAGAACTCCTCGCCCTTCTTGTCGACACCGAGAATGCCGATGTGGCCGATGTGATGGTGACCGCAGGCGTTCATGCAGCCGCTGATGTTCAGCTCCAGGGGCCCGAGGTCGTAGAGGTAGTCGAGGTCCTCGAAACGGGCCTGGATGGCCTCGGCCACGGGGATCGACTTGGCGTTGGCGAGGGAGCAGAAGTCGCCCCCGGGGCAGCAGATCATGTCGGTCAAGTAGCCGGCGTTGGGGCAGGCGAGCCCCACGGCCTGGAGGCCGCGCCAGAGCGGGAGCAGGTCGCTCTCGCGGACGTCGGCGAGCACGACGTTCTGCTGGTGCGTCGTGCGCAACTGACCGAAGCTGTAGGCCTCGCAGAGGTCGGCGAGCCGGTCGAGCTGGGCCGCGGAGATGTCTCCCGGCGGGTTGCCGGTGGCCTTGAGGGACACGGTGACGGCGCGGTAGCCGGGCGCCTGGTGGGCGTGGCTGTTGCGCCGGACCCAGTTGGCGAAGATCGGCTCGCTGGCGCAGTGCGCTTCGAGCACGGCGGCTTCGGCGGCGGTGTCCACGCTGGCATAGGGGGGGGCGCTGAAGAAGGCCGCGATCCGCCCGATCTCCGCATCGGGAAGGGTGGTGGGCCCGTCGCGCAGCTGCTCCCATTCCTTCTCGACGGCGGCGGTGAACGCCTCCACGCCCATGGCCTTGACGAGGATCTTGATGCGCGCCTTGTACTTGTTGTCCCGGCGCCCGTGCAGGTTGTAGACGCGCAGGATCGCCTCCAGGTAGGAAAGCAGGTGCCGGCGCTCGAGGAAGGGCCGGATCTCGCTGCCGATCACCGGCGTGCGGCCGAGGCCGCCGCCCACGAGAACGCGGAAGCCGTTCTCGCCGTCCGGTCCGGGAACGATCTCGAGACCGATGTCGTGGCTGTGGATCGCCGCCCGGTCTTCGCGGCTGCCGCAGACGGCGATCTTGAACTTGCGCGGCAGGAAGGCGAATTCCGGGTGGAGCGTGGACCACTGGCGGATGATCTCGCACCAGGGGCGCGGATCCTCGAGCTCGTCGGCGGCGACACCGGCCAGCGGATCCGTCGTGGTGTTGCGGATGCAGTTGCCGCTGGTCTGGATGGCGTGCATCTGCACGCTGGCGAGCTCGGCGAGGATGTCCGGTACGTCCTCGATGCGCGGCCAGTTGATCTGCACGTTCTGGCGCGTGCTGATGTGCGCGTAGCCCTTGTCGTAGTGCCGGGTGATGTGCGCGAGCTTGCGCACCTGCCGCGCATCGAGAAGACCGTAGGGAACCGCGATGCGCAGCATCGGCGCGAGACGCTGTACGTACAGGCCGTTCTGCAGGCGCAGGGGCAGAAACTCCGCCTCGTCCAGGTCGCCGCGCAGGTAGCGCTCGGTCTGGTCGCGGAACTGGTCAACGCGCTCGTCGACGAGGCGCTGGTCGTAGTCGTCGTAGCGGTACATGGGAATCGGGTCTCGGAACTTGCGCGCACTCTAGCAGAATAAGCTTTGCGCTGGTTATTCGATTTCCGCTTAAGCTTAGAACGGGGCCGCGGTCTTCCGCGCGCCCCTTGGCCGGAGCACCGCCCCTGCTATAATGCGCGCGCCCGGCCGGTCAGCCGGGCCCTCGCGGCACGAGAGTGCCGGAGACCGCAGGTAATCCAGCAACGATTTCAGAAAGGACGAGCAGGCCCATGGCATCCCAGAGTAACGGCAGTGACGGCGCGGCAGACGCGGTAGCAGTAACGGCGATCATCGCCATCGCGGTCTTCGGCCTGTACCTCTGGCTGTCGGGTATGCCCGGCTAGGCTCCGCCCCCTCGCGCCGCTCAGTCGGCGCTGGCCAGTACCAGCTTCACCACCGTCAGCACGGCGCCGATGAACAGCGCCGTGAAGATGATACCCGCCGCGATGAAGGTGCCCGCGCGCCCCTGGCGGAAATCGCGCTCCCGGTTGCGGCTGCTCTGCACGCCGAGTCCGGCGGCGAACACGCTGCTCACCACCTGCAGGGCGCCCAGGCCTTTCTTCTCCGCCTGTTCCGGCTCGGGTTCCCGTGCCCCGGTCGGATCACCCTCGGTGTCCTGTCCCGGCGTCGTGTTCTCGTTCCGGTCTTCCATCGCTGCTTCCTAGTCCAGGTTGGGCGCCAGCCAGCGGGCCAGCTCGTCAACGGCCATGCCCTTGCGCGCGGCGAGGTCCTCGAGCTGGTCGCGCCCGATCTTGCCCACGTTGAAATAGCGCGCGTCCGGGTGCGCGAAATACCACCCGCTGACGGAGGCGGCCGGCGCCATGGCAAAGCTCTCGGACAGCGTGACCCCGCAGCGTGCCGGCGCCTCGAGCAGGTCAAAGAGCGTGGCCTTCTCCGTGTGATCCGGGCAGGCCGGGTAGCCGGGGGCCGGGCGGATTCCGCGGTAGCGCTCGCGGATCAGCGCGGCGTTGTCCAGCTCCTCGTCCGGCGCATAGCCCCAGAGTTCGCGGCGCACCTGCCGGTGCAGGTGCTCCGCGAGGGATTCGGCGAGGCGGTCCGCGAGCGCCTTGAGGAGAATGCTGTTGTAGTCGTCGTGGGCCGCCTCGTAGGCGGCGGCGCGCTCGGCCACGCCGTGGCCCGCGGTCACGCAGAAGCCGCCGACGTAGTCCGGTGTACCGGCCGGGGCGACGAAATCCGCCAGGCTGTAGTTCGGGTCGTCGTTGCCTTTCTTCGCCTGCTGGCGCAGCTGGTGCAGCCGGGCGAGGGGGGCGTCGCGGCGCTCGTCCTCGAAGACGACAATGTCGTCACCGTCCGAATTCGCGGGCCAGAAGCCCACGGCTGCCCGCGCCGTGAGCCAGCCCTCATCGACAATCCGCGCAAGCATCGCCTCGGCGTCGCGGTAGAGCTCCCGGGCCTGCTCGCCGATCACCGCGTTGTCGAGGATCGCCGGGTACTTCCCGGACAGTTCCCAGGTGAGGAAGAACGGCGTCCAGTCGATGGTCTCCACCAGGTCGCCCAGGGGAATGTCGTCCCAGCTGCGCACACCGAGGAAGCTCGGCCGGGGTGGCGCGTAAGCGGACCAGTCCGGGCTGAAACGGTTGGCGAGCGCCTCGGGGTAGGCCAGCCGCGGCGCCCGGGGCTTGCGGTTGGCCACGCGCTCGCGCACCTCGGCGTACTCGGCACGGCGCGCGGCCACGAAGCTGTCCTTGCCCTGGCCGGCGAGCTGCGTCGCGACGGAAACGCTGCGCGAGGCATCCGGTACGTAGATCACCGCGTCGTTCTCGTAGGCCGGCTCGATCTTCACGGCCGTGTGCGCCTTTGAGGTGGTCGCGCCGCCGATCATGAGCGGGACGTCGAAGCCCTGGCGCTGCATCTCCGAAGCGACGTGGACCATCTCGTCCAGCGACGGCGTGATCAGGCCGGAGAGGCCGATAATATCCACCTGCTGCTCCCGGGCGACGCGCAGGATCTCCTCGCAGTGCACCATGACGCCGAGGTCGATGACCTCGAAGTTGTTGCACTGCAGCACCACGCCGACGATGTTCTTGCCGATGTCGTGCACGTCACCCTTGACCGTGGCCATGAGGATCCGGCCATTGGGCTTCGAGCCCTCGCGCTTTTCCGCCTCGATGTAGGGCTGCAGGTAGGCGACCGCCTGCTTCATGACGCGGGCGCTCTTCACGACCTGCGGCAGGAACATCTTGCCCTCGCCGAAGAGGTCGCCGACGACGTTCATACCGTCCATGAGCGGCCCCTCGATGACCTCGATGGGGTGCTCGACGGTCTGCCGCGCGGCCTCCGCGTCCTCCTCGATGTAGCTGTTGATGCCCTTCACCAGGGCGTGTTCCAGGCGCTTCGCCACGGGCCACTCGCGCCAGGCGAGGTCCTCCTTGCGCTCGCTGCCCCTGCCGTCGCCCCGGTAGCGCTCGGCGAGGTCGAGGAGGCGCTCGGTGGCGTCGTCGCGCCGGTTGAGGACGACGTCCTCGACCCCCTCGCGCAGTTCCTCCGGCAGCTCGTCGTACACCGCGAGCTGGCCGGCGTTGACGATGCCCATGTCCATGCCGGCGCGGATCGCGTGGTAGAGGAACACGGAGTGGATCGCCTCGCGCACCGTGTTGTTGCCGCGGAACGAGAAGGACACGTTGGACACGCCGCCGGAGACCAGGGCGCCGGGGAGTTCTGCCTTGATAAAGCGTGTCGCCTCGATGAAGTCCACGGCGTAGTTGTTGTGCTCGGCGATCCCCGTGGCGACCGCGAAGATGTTCGGGTCGAAGATGATGTCGTTCGGGTTGAAGTCGAGACGCTCCCGGAGCAGGTCGTAGCTGCGCCGGCAGATCGCCTTGCGCCGTTCCAGCGTGTCGGCCTGGCCGTCCTCGTCGAAGGCCATGACCACCACGGCGGCGCCGTAGCGCTGGCACAGCCGGGCCTGCTCGAGGAACTCGGCCTCGCCGGCCTTGAGGCTGATGGAGTTCACCACGGCCTTGCCCTGCACGCATTTCAGGCCCGCCTCGATCACGGACCAGCGCGAGGAGTCGATCATCACCGGCACGCGGGAGATGTCCGGCTCCGACGCCACCAGGCGCAGGAAGGTCACCATGGCCTCCTCGGCGTCGAGCATGCCCTCGTCCATGTTCACGTCGATGACCAGGGCGCCGTCCTCGACCTGCGTGCGCGCCACGTCCAGGGCCGTGGCGTAGTCACCCTCGAGCACCAGGCGCTTGAAGCGGGCCGAGCCGGTGACGTTGCAGCGCTCGCCCACGTTCACGAACAGGGTGTCGGCGCCGATGTTGAACGGCTCGAGGCCGCTCAGGCGGCAGGCCGGCTGGTGCTCGGGGAGGGGGCGCGGGGCAATGCCGTCAACGGCCGCGGCAATGGCGGCGATGTGCTCGGGTCCCGTGCCGCAGCAGCCGCCGGCGAGGTTGAGGAACCCGCGGCGGGCGAAGTCGCGGAACTCCGCCTGCATGTCGGCGGGCTGCTCGTCGTACTCGCCGAAGGCGTTCGGCAGGCCCGCGTTCAGGTGCGCGGAGAAGTAGCAGTCCACCGTGTTGGAGAGCTCCTCGAGGAAGGGCCGCACCTCCGCGAAGCGGCGCCCGCAGTTGCTGCCGACGATGAGCGGGCGGGCGTGGGCGATGGCGTTCCAGAAAGCCTCCGGCCGCTGCCCGGACAGGTTGCGGCCGCTGGTGTCCGGGAAGGTCACGGAGATCATCAGCGGCAGGGCCTCGCCGCGGTCCTCGAACACGCCCTCGGCGGCGAAGATGGCGGCCTTGGCGTTCAGCGTGTCGAAGACCGTCTCGATCATGAGCAGGTCCACGCCGCCGTCCACGAGGCCTTCCACGGCCTCGCGGTAGTCCCGGACCAGGGTGTCGAAGTCGATGTTGCGCGCGCCGGGGTCGTTGACGTCCGGGGAGATGGACGCCGTGCGCGGGGTCGGCCCGAGCACACCGGCCACGTAGCAGCGCCGGTCGGGTTCTTCCGCCATGGCCGCATCGACGGCGGCGCGGGCCAGCCGCGCGCCCTCGACGTTGAGCTCCCGTGCCAGCGCCTCCAGGCCGTAATCGCCCTGGGCCACGGCGGTGCTGTTGAAGGTGTTGGTCTCGATGATGTCCGCGCCCGCCGCGAGGTAGGCCTCGTGGATGCGGCGCACCACGTCCGGGCGCGTGAGCGAGAGCAGGTCGTTGTTGCCCTTGAGGTCGCCCGCGTGGTCGGCGAAGCGCTCGCCGCGGTAGTCCGCCTCGACCAGCCCCTCGCCCTGGATCATCGTGCCCATGGCGCCGTCGATCACGAGGATGCGGGCGTCGAGCTGCGCGCGCAGCTCGCTGTCGATGGGGCTGATCCTGGGCGGTGTGTCGTTGGCCACGGGAACCTCTGGCTGGTTGTGGGAACCCCCGGGCGCGGCCGGGGCGTCGGCAATCAAAAGCGGCGTAGTCTAGCAGAACGGCGGGCTGCCGGCTGGGTTCTCGCCCTTCGCCGCTGCCACGCGCAGGCATTCTGCGGAGGTTTGGCCGCCCGTTGCAAAGACGGCGGGCAGGCTGGCGCGCGCTTGCACGCGCCCCGACCGGGGCTGCTATAATACCCGAGTAAATCACTCAGGAAGAAGCGCCCAACATGATCACCATCACGGAAGCCGCCCAGGATTATCTCGCCGAACTCCTCGAGAAGCAGGAGGATGCGCTGGGTGTGCGCGTCTTCATCAACCAGCCAGGCACGCCGAGGGCGGAGACCTGCATCGCCTACTGCCGCGAAGGGGATGTCCGCGAAGAGGACGTGGAGCACCAGTTCGACAAGCTGAAGGCCTGGTTCGAACCGCGCAGCGTCCCTTTCCTGGAAGACGCCCTCGTCGACTTCGCCAAGGACCGCATGGGCGGGCAGCTCACGATCAAGGCGCCGAACGCGAAGATGCCGAGGGTGGGCGATGACAGCCCCATCGAGGACCGGATCAACTACATCCTCTACAACGAGATCAACCCGTCCCTGGCGGCGCATGGCGGCGAGGTGAGCCTGGTCGAGGTCACCGGCGACAACTACGCAGTGCTCCAGTTCGGCGGCGGCTGCCAGGGTTGCAGCGCCGTGGACATCACGCTCAAGAACGGCGTCGAGCGCTCGCTGATGGACCAGCTGCCGCAGCTGGCCGGTGTACGCGATGTCACCGACCACACGGACCGCAGCCAGGCTTATTACTGACAGCCCGGCGCGTAACCGGTTCTACCGGGCAGCCGCCACAGCGGCACCCCGGCGGCGCGCGGGTAACGCCTCTTTCAGCGCCGCATCCGCCTGACGCAGGCAGCGTTCCGTTTCCTCCCAGCCGATACAGCCGTCCGTGATGGACACGCCGTAGGCGAGTTCCGACGGCGGCGCCAGCGGCTGGCTGCCCGCGTTCAGGTGGCTCTCGATCATCAGGCCGACGATGGATGCGTTGCCCTCGAGGATCTGGTTGACCACGTTCTCCACGACCAGCGGCTGCAGCTCGGGCTGCTTGTTCGAGTTGGCGTGGCTGCAGTCCACCATGATGTTGGTCGACAGGCCGGCCTCGGCGAGCGCCGCCTCGGCGAGCTTGACGTTGACCGAGTCGTAGTTGGGACCCTGGGAGCCGCCGCGCAGGACGATGTGCCCGTAGCGGTTGCCCCGGGTGGTGTACACGGAGACGCGTCCCTCGTGGTTGATGCCGAGGAAGCGGTGCGGCCGGGCCGCGGACTTGAGCGCATTGGTCGCCACGGTCAGGCTGCCGTCCGTGCCGTTCTTGAAGCCCACGGCGGAGGACAGGCCGCTGGCCATTTCGCGGTGGGTCTGGCTCTCCGTCGTGCGTGCGCCGATGGCCGACCACGCGATGAGGTCCTGCAGGTACTGCGGTGAGATCGGGTCGAGGGCCTCGGTGGCCGTCGGCAGACCGAGTTCGAGGATGTCCAGCAGCAGCCGGCGGCCGATACGCAGTCCGTCCTCGATGCAGAAGGTGTCGTCCATGTAGGGGTCGTTGATCAGCCCCTTCCAGCCGACGGTCGTGCGCGGCTTCTCGAAGTAGGCGCGCATGACGATGAACAGGGTATCGCTGACCTCGTCTGCCAGGGCGCGCAGGCGCCGGGCGTAGTCCATGGCCGCCTCGGGGTCGTGGATGGAGCAGGGCCCCACCACCACGAACAGGCGCGGGTCCCGCCCGTCGAGGATGTCGCGGATGACCTGCCGGCTGCGGGTGACCGTGGCCAGGGCCGCCTCGCCCAGGGGGAGGGCGCGCTTCAGCTCCGCCGGCGGGATAAGGACTTCCTGCCCGGCGACATTGACGTTGTGAACCGTGTTCTGCGCTTCGCTTTCGCTCATGGCGGTTTTCCTGGCCTTCCTGCTACAGTCCCTCCCGTGCGCAGAGGGCGCCGCATTCTAAAACAGCGACGCCCGCTTTCACAGGCGCCCCAATGCAGGCGCTCAATGACGGGAGCCCGATGGCCGCCAAACCGCTATTCGATGTCACGCCGCTGGTACCCCGGCTCGAGCGCGGCGACACGGTGCTCACCGCCAACCACCGGCTGGCGCGCTACATCCAGCGCGCCTGGGACGAGCGCCAGCGTGCGGCGGGCGCCCGGGCCTGGGCCACGGCACCGGCAGCGGCCGTGGAGAGCTGGCTGCTGGCGCGCTGGGAGGATGCCGTTGCCGCGGGAAGGCTGCCCCTGCGCCGCTGCCTCGAACCGGCGGCTATCCAGTACCTGTGGCGGCAGGTCATCGCCGCCGACGACGACGAGGCCACCGGCTTCACCCTCGTGCAGCCCGGCGAGGCCGCCCGGCTCGCGCAGCGCGCCCGCGATACGCTGCTTCGCTGGCGCGTCGACAGCGATGACGAGGCCACGCGCCAGCTGTTCCGCCTGGGCGGTGACAGCGCGCATTTCCTGCGCTGGCTGGACCGCTTCGAGGCGGCGCTCGCGCGCCTCGGCGCCGCGACCCCTGCCGACTGCCTGCGCGACCTGCTCGATGACCCGGCGCCGGCCGCCGGGCCGCTCACCCTGGTGGCCTGCCATGACCTGTCGCCGCTGGTCGAGGCCTGCCTGAAACGCCTCGGCGAACCGCTCGAGGAGGCGCCGACAGCACCGCCCCGCGCGGCGCGGGAAGTGCGCTGCTACGCCGGGCAGCACGACGAGCTGCGGGCGATCGCCGACTGGTGCGCCGGGTTTGCGGCGGCCAGGCCCGGCGCGAGGATCGGCGTGGTCCTGGACGCGGACCCGGTGCGCCGGGCGGCGCTCGACTACCAGCTGCGCCGGGCCTTCGACTGTGTCGATGCCAACTACCACCGGCTGCCGGTGAACTACAGCGCCGGGCTCGCGCTCGACCGCGCGCCGCTGGTGCGCGATGCGCTGGGTCTGCTCGCACTGCTCGAGGGCACCGTAGAGGTCCCCGCGTTCCTGGCCCTGCTCCACTCACGGTTCGTGCCGCTGCCGGACCGGGACGAACCGGCAATGGTCACCTTCGTCGAGCGGCTGCGGGCCCTCGGCGCCCGGCGCATCGAGGTCGGCCTGCTGCGCTACCAGGCCGGCAGCGCCGGGACCGGGCTGGGGCAGCGGCTGCTGGACCTGCGCGAGATGACGGAGCGCCGCGGGCGGCGGGATGGTCCCGGCTGGGTGGCACGGTTCCGCGAGCTCCTGGCCGCTTTCGGCTGGCCGGGCAAGGGGCTCGATTCCCTCGAGTACCAGCAGTACGGGCTGTGGGAGGAGACCCTCGGCAGCTTCGAGCGCTGTGCCGCCCTCGGCCCGCCGCTCGGTGCACCGGAGGCGCTCAAGCTGCTGCGCGAGTGCCTCGGCCAGCGCGTATTCCAGCCGAAAACCGCCGACACGGACATCCAGGTGCTCGGTGCCCTGGAGGCCGCCGGGCTGGCCTTCGACGCCCTCTGGGTCTCCGGCATGCATGCCGGCGCCTGGCCGGCACCGGCGCGGCCCAACCCGCTCATCCCCCTGTCCCTGCAGCGGCGCACGCGCATGCCGCAGTGCACGCCGGAGGGCGAGCACGCCTTCGCCAGCCAGCTGCTTGCGCGCTACGCCGCGGCGGTAGACAGCCTGGTCATGAGCACGGCGCTGGCGGCGGACGGCGCGCCGCTGCTGCCGAGCCCCTATCTCGGCGACGTACCCGAGCCCGGGACGGCGCCCGCAGCCGGTGAGGTCGCGTGGCGCCTGCGGCGGGAAAGCCTCCAGCTCGAGACGGTCGCGGACAGCCGCGCCCCGGCCGTCGGCGAGGAGGGCGTGCGCGGCGGCGCCGGACTGCTGGAGTCGCAGGCGGCCTGCCCCTTCCGCGCCTTCGCCCGCTACCGCCTGCGCCTGGCGGCGCCGGAGGAGCCGGTCACGGGTCTGAATGCCCTCGAACGCGGGGTGCTTCTGCACGGCGCGCTGTACAGCCTCTGGGGCAGCCTCGGGGACAGCGGAACCCTGGCCGCCCTGGACGGACCGGCCCGGCGCCGGCACTGCGAGGCGAGCGCCGAGGCCGCCATGGAGGCCCTGCGCCCGGAGCGGCGCCAGGTGGTGGGCGGTGCTTGTCTCGCGCTGGAGCAGTCACGGCTCGCCGATACGCTGGTCGCCTGGCTCGACCTCGAGGCGGCGCGTCCGCAACCGTTCGCCGTGATCGCCCGGGAAGAGCCCGCCGAGCTCGTGCTTGCCGGGCTGGCGCTGAACCTGACCCTTGACCGGGTCGACCGCCTGGACGACGGCGGCGAACTGGTGATCGACTACAAGAGCGGGGGCACCCAGCTCGCCGGTGTTTTCCGGGAACGCATCGACAGCCCGCAGCTGCCCCTGTACAGCCTGGCCCGCGGTCCGGCGCTGACCGGCGTTGCCTACGCCCAGCTCCGCCCCCGGGAGCTGCGCCTGCTCGGGGCGGGGGTGGGCGACGGCCTGGCCGACCTGGAGAAGAACCTCGGCAGATACCTAGCCGGTGACCCGGAGGTCGAGGACTGGGAGGGGCTGCGCAGCGCCTGGCGGGAGCGCCTCGAGGCGCTGGCCGGGGAAGTGATGGCGGGGGAGGCGGCCGTCGAGCCCACGGCGAGTGCCTGCCGTTACTGTGATCTCGCCAGCCTCTGCCGCATCGGCGCGGTCGGAGACAGCGACGATGACAGCCTTGATGACCGGGCGCTGGCGGGAGCAGGGCGTTGACGCTGGCGGACGCCGACGCACGACTCGCGGCGATCGACCCGGCCGCCAGCGTCTGCGTGAGCGCGCCGGCCGGCTCGGGCAAGACGGAGCTGCTGATCCAGCGTTTCCTCGCACTCCTTGCGCGCGTGGAGCACCCGGAAGCGGTGCTCGCCATTACCTTCACCCGCAAGGCGGCGGCAGAGATGCGCGAACGGATTCTCGGCGCGCTCGCCGATGCGGCCAGCGCAGCAACCGTCGAGAGCGAACACGGCCTGCGCACACGGGCGCTCGCTGACGCGGCCCTGGCCCGGGACCGGGATGCCGGCTGGGGGCTCCTCGAGAACGGCAACCGGCTGCGCGTGCGCACCATCGACAGTTTCTGCGCGGAGCTGGCCCGGCAGATGCCGCTGCTGAGTACGCTGGGCGGTTCCGTCGCCACCGTGGATGATGCCGGCGAGCTGTACCGGGAGGCGGCCGAGGGCCTGCTCGCCGGCCTCGACCGGGCGCCGGCGCAGAACCCGGACCTCGCGGCGCTGCTTGCGCACCTCGACAACCACTGGGAGCGTCTCGCGACCCTGCTCGCCTCGCTCCTGGCCCGCCGCGACCAGTGGCTGAGTTATCTCGGCGCGCACCGGGACGAGGCGGCTTCCGAGGCGTACCTCCGCGCGGCGCTCGAGGCGCTCGCCGGCGACGTGCTCGGCGATCTCGCCGCCCGCCTGCAGCCCGCCGCGGACACGCTGGGCCCCGCGCTGGCCTGGCGCCTTGCGCAGGGGGAGGGCGAGCGGCTCGAGGGCATGCCGCCGCCGTCGCCGGAGGCGCTGCCGGCCTGGCGGGAATTCGCCGGCGTACTCCTGACCAACGACGGCGCCTGGCGCAAGCGCGTTACGAAGACGCAGGGATTTCCCGGGGGCGGCAAGGTCGAGGCGGTTGCCGCGGTGAATGGCTGGCTGGAGAGCGTGCAGGCCGATACGGCCCTCGCCAGGGCGCTGGCCCGGGTGCGCATCCTGCCGTCGCCGGAGGATGCGGGCGCCTGGCCGATCCTCGCCAGCCTCGCGCGGCTGCTGCCCCAGGCCGTGGCCCAGCTATTCCTCGTTTTCCAGCGCCGCGGCGCGGTAGACCATTCGCAGATGGCGCTCGCCGCCCTCGATGCGCTGGGCGACGACGACGCCCCCACGGATCTCGCCCTGCGCCTCGATTACCGGATCGAGCACATCCTGGTCGATGAATTCCAGGATACCTCCATCAAGCAGTACGAGCTGGTGCGGCGCCTAACGCGGGACTGGGCCGAGCACAACGCCGCCAATCCCGGGGCGCCCCGCACCGTGCTGGTCGTCGGCGACGGCATGCAGTCCATCTACGGCTTCCGGGACGCCAACGTCAGCCTGTTCCTCAAGGCCCGGGACGAGGGCTTCAACGGCCTGCGGCTCACGCCGCTGCAGCTCGCCAGCAACTTCCGTTCCGCGCGGCCGATAGTCGACTGGGTGAATGACCAGTTCGCCGCGGGCTTCCCGCCGGAAGACGACGTCGTCGCCGGCCGCATCCGCTACACGCCCGCCGTCCCGACCCGCGACGGGCCGGGTGCCGTCGCCGTGCACTGCTTCCGCGGCGAGGACGGGGCGGACCTGGTGGCCGCCGAGGCCGATTTCGTCGCCGCCGGGATACGGGCTGCGTTGCGCGAGGCGCCGGGAGAGAGCTGTGCGGTGCTCGGCCGGACCCGGCGCCAGCTGCAGCCGGTGCTGGCGCGGCTGCGGGCGGCCGGCGCCCCGGTGGCGGCGCAGGACGTGGATGCGCTGGGCAGCCGGCCGGTGATCGGGGACCTCCTCGTCCTCTGTCGCGCCCTGGCGGACCGCTACGACCGGCTGGCCTGGTTCTCGCTGCTGCGCGCGCCCTGGTGCGGGCTGAGCCTGGCCGACCTGCTCGCGGTGCACCGGGCAACGGCCGGCGCGACGGTGAGCCGCTGGCTGCTCGAGGAGCGCTCGGCCCCGGGTCTCAGCGCGGAGGGCGCGGCCCGCCTTGCCGGTGTCGCCGCGGTGCTCGCCCGCGCAGAGGCGACCCGGGACCGGCGCGGACTGCGCGGCTGGCTGGAAACGGCCTGGCTCGCCCTCGGCGGGCCGGCCTGCTACCCGCCGGACAGCGACGGTGCCGCCGCCCAGTTCTTCGCCCTCGTCGAGCGCGCCGACGCGGAGGCCGCCGGGCTGGACGTGGCCTGGCTCGAGCGCGAGGTCGACCGTCTCTACGCCGAACCCGGGGACCCGCGGGCCGCCGTGCAGGTCATGACCCTGCACAAGGCCAAGGGCCTGCAGTTCGACCGCGTGTGGCTGCTCGATGTCGCCGGCGGCACCCGCGGTGACGACCGCGAGCTGCTGGCCTGGGACCAGCACGTGACCCGGGCGGGGGAGCGTTTCTTCCTGCTGGCGGCGGAAGACCACAGCGACAGGAACTCGCCGAGCCTGTACCAGTACCTGCGCGAGGAGGCGGCGCTGAAGCGGAGCCTCGAAGCCACGCGGCTCCTCTACGTCGGCGCCACCCGCGCCGTGCGCGAGCTCGTGCTCTGCGCGCGGCCGGGCTGGGACGACCGCCGGGAGCGCTTCCGCGCGCCATCACCGGCGACGCTGGCGGCGGCGTTGTGGCCGCGGCTCCTCGACGGCGCCGTGGAGCATGTCGTCGAGGTGACGGCGGCGCCCGCGGAAGAGGGGCCGCCCGCGCTGGAGCGACTCACCGCGGTGCCGGCCGCGCCGGAGGCACCGCTCTCGGAGGCGCCCGCCGCGGAGAGCGGCTGGGATGCCGCCGGCCTGCGCGAGCGCTGCATCGGCACCGCGGTACACCGTGTACTCGAGGGCCTCGCCGATAGCGACCCGCTGCCGGCGTCCTGCGGCGAGGCGGAGCGGCACCTGGCGACGCTGTCGCTGGCGCAGGCGGGCCTGCCCGCGATGGACGAGGCAGAGGCCCTCGCCGAGGTGCTCGAACACGTCGATCGCACGCTCGCCGACGAAGCCGGCCGCTGGGTCCTCGCCGCACACCCGGAGGGCACAACCGAGTGGACGCTGACGGCCCTCGACGAGGCCGGCGAACTCCGGCAGCTGGTGCTGGACCGCCGCTTCCGCGATGCGGAGACCGGGGAGCACTGGATCGTCGACTACAAGACCAGCCGCCCGCTGCCCGGCGAGCCCCGGGAGGCCTTCGAAGCGCGCGAGGCAGAGGCCCACCGCGCCCAGCTCGCGGCTTACCGGGAGGCGCTCGCCGCCATCGTCGGCGGCCCGGTGCGCTCGGCGCTTTACTTCACCGCTCTCGGGCAACTGCTGCGCTTCCCCTGACACCTGTCGCCGCTATACTGGTCCCGCCCCCGGTCCCAGGAGCTTCTCCCCATGCTTACCCGCCTTCGAGTGATGACGGCCCTGTCGTGCCTGCCGCTGGCCCTGGCGCTGGCCGCCTGCGGCGAGCGGGGCGACGGCGCACCGGCGGAAACCGCCGCCCGGCCCGTGCGCACGATCATCGTCGGGGGCAGCGCGGGCAGTGAGCTGCGCCGCTTTCCGGGGCGGGTGGAGGCGACGCAGCGGGCGGAGCTGTCCTTCCGCGTTGCCGGGCAGCTGCGCGAAGTCCGGGTGCGTGAGGGCGACCGGGTCGAGGCCGGCAGTGTCATCGCCCGCCTCGATCCCACGGACTACGAGACCGCGCTCGCCGACCGGCAGGCCACCTTCGACAACGCCGAGCGCAACTACCGGCGCGCGAGCGAGCTGGTCGAGAGCGGCAGCATCTCGCGCCTCGACTACGACCGCATGGAAGCGCAGTTCCGCAGCGCCGAGGCCGCCCTCGAGCAGGCGCGGAACAACCTCGCCTATACGGAGCTGCGCGCCCCGTTCACCGGCCGCATCGCCCAGCGCCTGGTGGAGAATTTCGAAGAGGTGCAGGCCCGGCAGCCCGTGTTCTACCTGCAGGGCGACCAGCAGCTCGACGTGATCATCGACCTGCCGGAGACGATCATCCGCCAGGTCCGCCGCGGCGACGCGGTGGACATTGACGAGGATGTCGCCTCCTCGGATGCCGCCCGGGTACAGGCCTGGGCGACCTTCAGTGACTACCCGGAGCTCAAGCTGCCGCTCACGCTGCGCGAGGTGGCCACCCGCGCCGATGCCGCCACGCAGACCTACCGGGTCACCTTCAGCATGCCCCCGCCGAAGGCCTTCACCGTGCTGCCGGGCATGACCGCGGACGTGGCGGTCGATTTCTCGCCGCTGCTCTCCGGCGACCAGGTGTTCTGGCTGCCCGCGCAGGCGGTGCAGGCCGATGCGTCCCTCGCGCCGCAGGTCTGGGTCTACGACAGCGCGTCCGGCACCGTGAGCGCCCGGCCGGTGGAGACCGGGCGCCTGGCGGACGATCGCATCCAGGTAACCTCGGGGCTCGCCGGCGGCGAGGAGATCGTCGCCGTGGGGGCCCCCTACCTGTCCGAGGGCATGCGGGTACGACCGCTGCCCCAGCTCGAACAGGCCGAGCCCCGGCCCGGCGACCGTTGAGGGCGGCCCCGTGAGCAATATCGGCACGTGGTCCGTCGACAACCGCGTCAGCGCCTGGCTGCTCGTGCTCGTGCTGCTGGGCGGCGGCTACTGGGGCTTCGTCAACATGGGCAAGCTGGAGGACCCGGCCTTCACGATCAAGATGGCCAAGATCCTCACCCCCTATCCCGGCGCCACGGCGCGCGAGGTGCAGGAGGAGCTGACCTACCACCTGGAGGACGCGCTGCAGCGCCTGCCGCAGCTGAAGCGCATCAAGATGTCCGTGTCCCGGCCGGGCCTGTCGGATATCACCATCGAGTTCAAGGACCGCTACAGCGCGGCGGAGATGCCCGACATCTTCGACGAGCTGCGGCGCAAGGTGACCGACGTGCGCCGGGACCTGCCGCCCGGCGCGGGCGAGCCCATGGTCATCGACGACTTCGGCGATGTCTACGGCGTGTACCTGATGCTGACGGGGCAGGGCTACAGCTGGCGCGACCTCTACGACACCGCCGATGCCCTCAAGCGCGAGCTGGTCCTGGTGCCCGGGGTGCGCAAGGTGTCCATCGACGGCGTACAGGAAGAGGTCGTCTACGTGGACATCAGCCGGGCCCGGCTCGGCGAGCTGGGCATCTCCCCGAAGCAGCTCGCCGCGGTGCTCGGCTCGCAGAACAGCGTGGTCGACGCGGGCAACATGCCCCTCGGCGACGAGTACCTGCGCCTGAGCCCCACCGGCGCCTACGGGTCGGTGCAGGCCATCGGCGATACGCTGATCGGTTCCGACGAGGGACGGCTGGTGCGCCTGCGCGACGTCGCAGAGATCACCCGCGCGTACCGCGAGGTGCCGCGCAAGCTCTACTACGTCAACGGCGAACCCGGGCTCAGCCTGGGTATCTCCATGGCCGCGGGCGAGAACGTGGTCGAGGTCGGCCGGGCGCTGCGCGGCCGTTTCGAGGAGCTGCGCTCGAGCATCCCCGTGGGCATGCACCTGGAGGCGGTCTACAGCCAGCCGACGGAGGTCGAGAACTCGGTGGCCGGGTTCATCATCAGCGTCGCCCAGGCTATCGCGATCGTGATCGTCGTGCTGCTGCTGTTCATGGGCCTGCGCGTCGGCGTCATCATCGGCGCGGTGCTGCTCATCACCGTGGCGGGCACGCTGCTCTTCATGCACCTCTACGGCATCGAGCTGCAGCGGATCTCCCTCGGCGCGCTGGTCATCGCCCTGGGCATGCTGGTGGACAACGCGATCGTGGTCGCCGAGGGCATGCAGGTGCGCATGCAGGCCGGCGCCAGTGCGCGCAGCGCCGCCGGTGAGGCCGTCGGCAAGACGATGGTGCCGCTGCTCGGCGGCACGGCAATCGGTATCCTCGCGTTCTCGCCGATCGCCCTGTCGACGGACAACACGGGGGAATTCGCCGGCTCGCTGTTCTGGGTGATCCTCATCTCCCTCGCCCTGTCCTGGCTGACGGCGGTCAGCTCGACACCGCTGCTCTTCGCCATGCTCATGAAAGACGCCCCGCAGGCGGCCGAAGGTGCCTACGACGGCCGTCTCTTCCGCGGCTACCGCCAGCTGCTGGCCGGGGCGCTGCTCTTCCGCTGGCTCACGGTGGGCGTCGTGCTGCTGCTGTTCGCGGCGGCGGTAGTCGGCTTCGGGCAGGTCAAGGCGGGTTTCTTCCCGGCCTCGAGCACGCCGCTGATCTTCGTCGATCTCTGGGAGCCCGAGGGTACGGATATCCGCAGGACCCGCGACGACGCGCGGGCCGTCAGCGCGTGGCTGGCGGAGCAGCCGGAGGTGACCCAGGCCGCCGCGGTGATCGGCGGGCCGCACCAGCGTTTCACCCTGGTCTACGACGCCAAGGAACCGTCGCCGGTCTATGCACAGGTGATCGTGCGCACGGAGACACTGGAACAGATCGCGCCGCTGCGGGCACGCCTCGAGGCCATGCTCGCCGTCGAGATGCCCTGGCTCGACCCGCTGGTCAAGCCCCTGCGCATGGGCCCCGGGCGCGACGCGAAGATCGAGGCGCGCTTCTCGGGTCCGGACCCGGTGGAGCTGCGGCGCCTGGCCGAGGAAGCCAAGCAGATCATGCGTGCCGACCCGGGCGCCCGGGACGTGCGCGACGACTGGCGGTCACCGGTGAAGGTGCTGCGCCCCGGTTTCAACGAGCAGGCGGCGCGGCGGCTCGGCATCAGCCGCGAGGACCTCGGCAAGGCGCTCAAGTACGGTCACGACGGCGCGGCCGCCGGCACCTTCCGCGACGGCAACCGGGTGTTGCCGATCTACCTCCGCGCGGCCGCCAGGGACCGCGACGATATCGCCAGCCTGCGCGACCTGCAGGTGTGGAGCCCGGCCCTCGGCCGTTCCGTGCCGATCACGCAGGTGGTCAGCAGCTTCGAGACCCGCTGGGAGAACGCGGTGCTGCGCAGCCGCGACCGCCAGCAGACCATCATCGCCTCCTGCAACCCGGTGGGTGAGCTGACTGACCCGCTGTTCGCGCGGTTGCGCCCGCGGATCGAGGCGATCGAGCTGCCGCCCGGTTACAGCCTGAACTGGGGCGGGGAGTTCGAGGATGCGAGCAACGCCCAGGGCGGCCTGTTCAGCGTGTTTCCCGCCGGCGTGCTGCTCATGGTGCTGACCACGGTGCTGCTGTTCGGCAAGCTGCGCCAGCCGCTGATCATCTGGCTCACCGTGCCGTTGGCCATCGTCGGCATCACCGCGGGGCTGCTGATCGCCGACGGCGCCTTCGACTTCATGTCGCTGCTCGGCGGCCTGTCGCTCATTGGCCTGCTGATCAAGAACGCCATCGTGCTCATCGAGGAGATGGACCAGCAGCTGGCCGAGGGCAAGGGGCTGGAGGAGGGGATCCTCGACGCGGGCGTAAGCCGCCTCCGCCCGGTGATCCTCGCCGCGGCGACGACCATTCTCGGTCTCATCCCGCTGCTCGGCGACGTGTTCTTCGTGAACATGGCCGTGACCATCATGGCGGGGCTGGGCTTCGCGTCGCTGCTGACGCTGTTCGTCGTACCGACGCTGTACGCGCTGTTCTTCAGCGCCGGGAAAGCGCCGGCAGAGGCGACCGGGGCAACGCCCGGGCCAGTGGCCTAGCGGCCGTTGGGAAACAGGCGCAGCTGCTGGCCCGGCTGCAGGTACTGGCTCGGGTCCAGGGCGTTCCAGCTGACCAGGTCGTCGACGGTGACGTTGAAGCGGCTGGCGATGCGGTAGAGCGAGTCCCCGGCGCGGACGCGATAGCCCCGGGGCTTGCGCGGGCCGGCCGCGTCCGCCAGGGCCAGGCTGTCGGGCCAGGCCGAACCGCGCGGGATCAGCAGCGTGTCACCGGCCCGGATCAGGTGGCCGTCGATGTCGTTGACCTCGCGCAGTAGGGCCACCTGCGTGTCGAAGCGGCGGGCAATGCGCACCAGGCTGTCGCCCGGTTCGATGCGGTAGTGGGCCCAGGACACCCGGTCCTCCGGCGCCAGCCCCGCCACCCCGGTGCGGAAGCGCTCGGCCCGGTCCACGGGCAGCAGCAGTTCATCCTGTCCCGGCGCGCTGGCCCAGCGCAGGTGGCCGGGGTTCAGGGCCCGCAGCGTGCGAAGGTCGACGCCGGCAAGCTGTGCCGCGCGCTGCAGCTCGATCTGGCCACCGGTGGGCACGGCCACGAAGGCCGGCGCGTTGGCAACCGGGGGCAGCTCCGCGCCGAGCGTATCGGCGTAGTGCACGATGGCCGCCAGCGCGATCAGCCGCGGCACGTAGTGGCGCGTCTCCCGGGGCAGCTGAAGCGACCAGTAGTCGGTCGGCCGGCCGGCGCGCTCGTTGCGCGCCACGGCCTTTGCGACCCGCCCCTTGCCCGCGTTGTAGGCGGCCAGGGCAAGGAGCCAGTCGCCGTCGAAATCGTCGTGCAGCGCCTGCAGGTAGTCGAGGGCGACGTCCGTCGCCAGGCGCACATCCAGCCGGCCGTCGTACCACCAGTCCCGGGGCATGCCCAGGTAATCGGCCGTCGCCGGCATGATCTGCCACAGCCCCGCGGCCCGCTGCGGCGACACCGCGTAGGGATTGAGGGTGCTCTCCACCAGCGGCAGCAGGGCCAGCTCCGCCGGCATGCCCCGCGCCTCGACGGCCTCGACGATGTGAAAGAGGTAGTTGCCGGCGCGCTCACCGACCACCGACAGGTAGCGCGGCTGGGACAGGAAGTGGTCCCGGGCGCGGGCGACCTGGGCATTGTGGATGTCGTGCCAGCTGAGCTCGCGCCGCAGCCGTTCCCAGAGGTCCTCGGGGGGCGGCAGGGGCGCCTTGACCGGCTTCCGTGCCGGGGCCGACACCAGCAGGTCTTCCCCGGAGGGGGTGTTCTCCTGCGCGACGTCCGCGCCGACCGTCCCCAGGGCCTGGCAGGCGCCGAGCAGAAGCACCGCCAGGGCGGCGAGGCAAAGCCGGGTCATCCGCTGCGCCATCATGCAGAAGCCATGGTTCAGAAACTGTCCTTCCAGGCGCGCAGCTGGGCGAAGCGGCCGACGCTGTCCGCCGCGGGCGCCTGGCCGGCGGCGCTGAGACCGGCCAGGATGCCGTCGGCGTCGGGGCGCAGGAAGGGGTTGGTCTCGCGCTCCAGCGCGATGGACGACGGGACCGTGGGTTCGTCGCGCCCGCGCCGTTCCCGCACCTCGGCGACGCGGGCGGCCAGGGCCGCGTTGCCGGGCTCCGCGGCGCTGGCGAAGGCGAGGTTGGCCTGGGTGTACTCGTGGGCGCAGTAGACCGCCGTGTCCGCGGGCAGGTCCGCAAGGCGCTGCAGCGACGCGTGCATCATCGCCGCGGTCCCCTCGAACAGCCGGCCGCAGCCGCCGGCGAAGAGGGTGTCGCCGCAGAACAGCACGGGGCCCGGCGCCGCCGCGAAGTAGGCGATGTGGTCCAGGGTGTGGCCGGGGACCGTGAGCACGTCGAAGGCGACGCCCAGCACCGTGACCGCATCGCCGTCGCGCAGGCGGCGGTCGATGAAGGGCAGGTCGGGGTTGTCGGGGCCGTACACCGTGCAGCCGGTTTCCGCCTTCAGCGCCTCGACGCCGCCGACGTGGTCGAAATGGTGATGGGTGACCAGGATGGCCTCGAGGGCCAGGCCCCGGGCCTCGAGGGCGGCGCGCACCGGCTGCGGGTCGCCGGGGTCGACCACGAAGGCCCGGCCGGCCCCGTCGTCGAAGAGCCAGATGTAGTTGTCGCTGAAGGCGCGCAGTGGCTCGATCGTTGCCATGGGGTCCCTCGCGAAGAAAAGCGGTTGCCAAAGGCGTCCCGCGCTGGCTACCCTCGTAGACTGGCCAGCACGTGGTGCCCGGATGAACCGCGAGTTTAGCGAGATTTCCCAGCAACTGGAAACCTGGTACGCGCGCGACGGCGGCGAGTTCCTGTACGGCGCGCTGCGCGAGCGGCTGCGGCCGCTGCTGGACGTGGCCTTCGGCTACCACACGCTGCAGCTCGGCCCGCTGCCGCTGCGCAACCTCCTCGGCCAGAGCCCGATCAACCACCGTATCCTCGCCGGCGAGGAGGCGGCCGGCGGTGTCAGCCTGGTCTGCCACTGCGATGAGCTGCCGCTGGAGAGCGACAGCGTCGACATGGTGGTCGCCCTGCACACGCTGGACTTCTGCGCGACGCCACACCAGTGCCTGCGCGAAATGCAGCGGGTGCTCACGCCGCACGGGCACCTGCTGATCATCGGCTTCAACCCGGCGAGCCTGCTGGGCCTGTCCCAGCGTGTTCGCGGCTTCGCGCGCCGCGGCCCCTGGCGGGCCCTGCGCCCGGTGAGCCAGGGGCGCCTCACGGACTGGCTGCACCTGGTCGGCTGCGAACTCGAACACTTTCACCACGTCTGCCCGCTGCCGCTCTGGGGCGGGGACCGGCTGCGCCGTACCGTGGGCCGGGTCGACAGCTGGGCGATGCGGCGGAACCTGCCGGGCGGTTCCCTGTACATCGCGCACGCCATCAAGGAAGTGCCCAACATCCGCCGGGCCCCGGAGCGGCTGGCCGTCCCGCGTCGCCTCATGGGCCTGGTTCCGAAGCCGGCCGCGTCTTCCGGCGGCATGCCGCGGCACCCGCGGCGCCAGGGCAGCGATATCGCCGCGTGAAGCGCGTTGCACTGTTTACCGACGGGGCCTGCCGCGGCAACCCGGGGCCCGGCGGCTGGGGCGTGCTCCTGCGCTACGGTGACCACGAGCGCGAGCTCTACGGCGGTGAGCCGGCCACGACCAACAACCGCATGGAACTTCGCGCCGCCATCGAGGGCCTGAAGGCCCTGCGGGAGCCCTGCGAGGTCACCCTCACGACCGATTCCACCTATGTCATGAAGGGGCTCACGGAGTGGCTGCCGGGCTGGAAGGCGCGCGGCTGGCGCACGGCTGCCAGAAAGCCGGTGAAGAATGCCGAGCTCTGGCAGGCGCTTGACGCCGAGGCGCAGCGGCACCACGTGCACTGGGAATGGGTGAAGGGGCACAGCGGCCACGCCGGTAACGAGCGCGCCGACGCCCTTGCCAACCGGGGCATCGACGAACTGACGATGGAAGCGCCATGAGACAGGTCGTACTGGACACGGAAACCACGGGCCTCGAGGTGAGCCAGGGTCACCGGGTGATCGAGATCGGCTGCGTCGAGGTGGTGAACCGGCGGCTGACCGGCCGCCATTTTCACCAGTACATCAACCCGGAGCGGGAGATCGACCCCGGCGCCATCGAGGTGCACGGCATCACCAACGAGTTCCTCGCCGACAAGCCGGCCTTCGCCCGCGTCGCCGCGGCGTTCCTCGACTTCATCGAGGGCGCGGAGCTGGTCATCCACAACGCGCCCTTCGATATCGGCTTCCTCGACAGCGAACTGCGCCGCGTCGATGGCAGCGAGCCGGGCCTCGCCGCGCGCTGCCGCGTGGTCGACACGCTGCTGATGGCCCGCGACCGGCACCCGGGCCAGCGCAACAACCTCGACAGCCTGTGCCAGCGCTACGACGTCGACAACTCCTCCCGGGAACTGCACGGCGCCCTGCTCGACGCGGAGATCCTCGCCGACGTCTACCTGGCGATGACCGGTGGCCAGACGACCTTCGAGCTGGAGGCCTCGAGCCGCGCGGCGGACGGGCAGAGCGGGGGGGCGGAGCCGCGGCGGCTGCCCGCGGATCGACCCCGGCTGCCGGTGCTCGCGCCCAGCGCGGCGGAACTGGCCGCCCACGAGGCGGCCCTGGACGCGATTGCGGCCGCCTGCGGCGGCGAGGTGGCCTGGCGCCGGGGATAAGCCGGCGCCGGCGGGTACTGCCGGCGCTTCAGGTCATCACACCGGGGCCGCGAGCCGCGGGCGATGAAGCTCAGGCGATGAAGAAGTGCACGCAGGCCAGGCCCACGCCGCCCAGCACCAGCGTGTACGGGAAGGCCATGATCACCATGCGGCCGTAGGACAGGCGGATCAGCGGCGCCAGCGCCGAGGTCAGCAGGAACAGGAAGGCCGCCTGGCCGTTCGGGGTCGCCACGCTGGGCAGGTTGGTGCCGGTGTTGATGGCGACGGCCAGGTGGTCGAACTCCTCGCGGGTGATCGTGCCCGCATCCAGCGCCGCCTTGACCTCGCTGATGTACACCGTGGCCACGAACACGTTGTCGCTGATCATCGACAGGATGCCGTTGGCGAGGAAGAACATGGCCGGCCGGATATCCGACTCCATGGCCAGCACCGCGTCGATGACCGGCGTGAACAGGTGTTGCTCGTGGATCACGGCGACGATCGCGAAGAACACGACCAGCAGCGCAGTGAAGGGCAGGGCCTCTTCGAAGGCGTGACCGATCTGGTGTTCTTCCACCACGCCATTGAAGGCCGTCAGCAGCACCATGACCATAAGGCCGATGAGGCCGACCGCGGCCCAGTGCATAGCCAGGCCGACGACGAGCAGCACGGCAACCAGCGCCTGCACGACCAGGCGCGCGTTCATGCGCGCGTTGCGATGCTGCTCCTGCTCCTGCTGGAAGTCCTGCAGGACGATGCGGACGTTGTCGGGCAGCGTGGCGCCGTAACCGAACTTGCCGGTCACCTCGAGCAGCAGGCAGGTGAGCAGGCCGAAGGCCAGCACCGGCATGGTCACCGGCGACATGACCTGCACGAAGTGCACGAACTCCCACTCGGCCACGGAGGCGATCAGCAGGTTCTGCGGCTCGCCGACCAGGGTGCATACGCCGCCGAGCGCGGTGCCGACGGCGCCGTGCATGAGCAGGCTGCGCAGGAAGGCGCGGAACTGCTCGAGGTCCTCGCGGTGGTTGGCGTGGATAGTGGCGTCGTCGCCGTGGTCATGGTCGTCCGCCGAGCCTTTGCCGGAGGCGACCTTGTGGTACACGGAATAAAAGCCCACGCCGACGGCGATCAGCACCGCGGTCACGGTGAGCGCATCGAGGAATGCGGACAGGAAGGCGGCGACGAAGGAGAACAGGAGCGCGAGCAGCTTCTTGGAGCGCACGGTGAGCAGGATCCGCGTGAACACGAAGAGCAGCAGCTCCTTCATGAAGTAGATGCCGGCCACCATGAACATGAGCAGCAGGATCACCTCGAAGTTGTGGATCGCCTCGTCGTAGACCATGTGCGGCGTGGTCATCCCCAGCACCACCGCCTCGATGGCGAGGAGGCCGCCCGGCTGCAGCGGGTAGCAGCGCAGCGCCAGGGCCAGGGTGAAGATGAACTCCGCGATGAGGAACCAGCCGGTGATGAAGGGGCCGAGGGTCATCAGGAGGACGGGATTGATCAGCAGGAAACCGATAATGGTCTTCTTGTACCAGGCCGGAGACGGGCCGAGGAAGTTCTGCCACAGCGCCTGGGCGGTCGATTCGCTCATGGAAGTTCACTCTGTCCGGGATTGAAAGCGGCGTAGTGTACGGCAAATTCGGTGGGCGGGGTAAGCGCCCGCCCTTGCGGTCTCAACCTCCGCCTGCCTACCATACGCGGCCGTTGCCAGAGCAGACTCCTCAGCATGTTCGATTTCGAAACGCCGCCCCCGGCGTCCCGCGACCGCGCCCTGCATTTCGTGTTCCGCGAAGGACAGCTCGTGAGCGAACTGCGTTCCCCGGACGCCTGTGCGCTGAGCGAGCGGCAGCTGGCGGCGCATGGCTGGACCGTCTGCCGGGAGCAGTACATCGGCAGCTGGCAGGGCCGACCCTGCTTCGCGGTGGAAATCGAGACCGAGGCGCTGGACCCGATGCAGCACCACTGCGGCAGCCTGTACCAGCTGCTCGGCCGGGTCGAGGAACCGCTCTTCGCCCTGGCCGGCCGCGCCGCACAGCTGCTCGCCTGGGAGCGGGACCACCGCTACTGCGGGCGCTGCGGCGAGCCGATGGCCCTGGACGGGCGCGAACGGGCGATGCGCTGCGCGGGCTGCGGCCGCAGCGTCTATCCGCGCATCTCCCCCTGCGTCATCGTGCTGGTGACCAACGGGGAGCACCTCCTGCTCGCGCGCAACGCCCGCACGCGGCGGCCGTTCTACAGCACCCTGGCGGGTTTCGTGGAGGCGGGCGAGAACCTCGAGCACTGCGTGGCCCGGGAGGTGCGCGAGGAGGTCGGTGTGGAGGTCGACGAGCTGCGCTACTACGGGTCCCAGCCCTGGCCGTTTCCGGACCAGCTCATGGTGGGCTTTCACGCCCGCTACGCCGGCGGCGATATCCGCTGCGAGCCGGGCGAGATCGCCCACGCGGACTGGTTCCACTACCGGGACCTGCCACCGGTGCCGCCGCCGCAGTCGATCGCGGGGCAGCTGATCCAGACCTACATCGACGAAATCGCCTGAGGGCGGGGGAGCGCGACACGTGGAATTCCTGAGTGAGGTCGGCCTTTTCCTGGCACAGGCGGTGAGCGTCGTGCTCGCACTGCTCCTGCTGGTGCTCGGCATCGCCGTGATCGCCCAGCGCCAGAAGAAAAGCGGCAGCGACGGCCACATGGAAGTGCGCAAGCTGCACGAGCGCTACCGGCACCACGCCGATACGCTGGCCGAGGCCCTGGACCCGGAAGGCGCCAAGGCGGCGGCGAAGGCGCGGGAAAAGGCGGAGAAAGCCGCCGCCAAGGCGCGCAGCAAGGCGCGCAGCAAGGCGCACAAGCGGGCGCAGAAAGAGGCTCGCAAGGGCGCCGGGAAGGACAGTGAGCAGGGCGCGCCGCGCGAGCGGCCGGTGACCTTCGTGCTCGACTTCGACGGCGACCTGCGCGCGGCCGCCGCCGAACAGCTGCGCGAGGAGGTGAGCGCCGTCCTTGCCGCGCGGCGCGAGGGTGACGACGTGATCCTGCGCCTTGAGAGCCCCGGCGGCATCGTTCACGGCTACGGTCTCGCCGCGAGCCAGTTGCAGCGGCTGCGCGACGCCGGCATGCCGCTGACCGTCTGCGTCGACAAGGTCGCCGCCAGCGGCGGGTACATGATGGCCTGCGTCGCCGAGCGAATCGTCGCAGCGCCCTTTGCCGTCCTCGGCTCCATCGGTGTTGTCGCCCAGCTACCGAACTTCCATCGCTTTCTGAAGAAGCACGACGTCGACGTCGAGCTGCTCACCGCCGGCGAGTACAAGCGCACGCTGACGCTGTTCGGGGAAAACACGGACAAGGGCCGGCAGAAGTTCCAGGAGGAGCTGGAGGAGACGCACGAGCTGTTCAAGGCCTTCGTACACGAGAACCGGCCGGCGCTGGACGTGGCAGCGGTCGCTACCGGTGAGATCTGGTACGGCCGCCGGGCGCTGGAGGCGGGGCTGGTCGACGAGCTCAGCACCTCCGATGCGCTGCTGACGTCGCTGGCGGCAGAGCGTGACCTGCTGGCCGTGCGCTTCGTCCAGCGCCGCAACTGGCAGGACCGGCTCGGGGTGGCGGCCGAGGAGACGGTGACGCGCGCCATTCTCCGGCTCTGGCAGCGGGGTCTCGACCGGCGCCAGGTCTGAACGCCGGCGTCGCGGCTAGCTTTCCTCGCGGCGCAGCGCCGCCACCGCCTGGTGCTGGCTCAGGAACACCTCGCCGCTCAGGCGGTCGAGGAAATCCGTGCGCTTGAGCGCATCCATCACCGGCCCCTTGACTTCCGACAGGTGCAGCGAGATCCCGCGCTCGCGCAGGCGGTGGTCGATGTTCTCCAGCGCTTCCAGGGCCGACAGGTCGATCTCGTTGACCGCTGCGCACTGCAGGACCACGTGTTCCACCCCCGGCCGTGCCGCCACGATGTCGTAGATGGCGCTCTCGAGGTACGCGGCGTTGACGAAGTACAGGCTCTCGTCGACACGGATGGAGACGAGGTTCGGGTAGGTCACCACGTCGTGCCGGTCGATGTTCCGGTAGTGCTCCGTGCCCGGCACCGTGCCCACCACGGCGATGTGCGGCCGGGACGTCTTGTGCAGGTGGAGGGCGATGGAGGCGATGATTCCCGCGAGTACGCCGAGCTCGACCCCGAGCGCCAGGGTGACGGCGATGGTCGCCGTCACCGCGATGAAGTCCGAGCGCGAGTAGCGGTAGGCCAGGCGGACGATGCCCCAGTCGATCAGGGAGGTCACGGCGACGATGATCGTGGCCGCCAGCGTGGCCTTGGGCAGGAAGTAGAGCACCGGGGTCAGGAACAGGGCCGCCAGCGCGATGCCCGCGGCGGTGAACACGCTGGCCAGCTGCGTCTGCGCGCCGGCATCGAAGTTCACCACGGAGCGCGAGAAGCCGCCGGTCACGGGGAATCCGCTGGAAATCCCGGACGCCACGTTGGCCGCGCCCAGGGCGATGAGCTCCTGGTTCGCGTCGATGGCCTGGCGCCGCTTCGCGGCGAGGGTGCGGCCCACGGACACCGACTCGACGAAGCCGATGATGCTGACGAGGAGCGCGGAAACGGCCAGCTCCGACCAGAGCTCGGCATCGAACACCGGGGTGCTGAAGGCGGGCAGGCCGCTCGGCACGGCGCCGACGATGGCGACACCGCGGGCCTCGAAGCCGCCCAGGTAACTGGCCACGGTCGTGAGGACGATGATCAGCACCGGCCCGGCCTTTGCCACCATGCCCGCCGCGGTCTCCGAAAGCCCCGTGCGGGCGAGCAGCGGGGCCAGGCCCCGGCGCACCCAGAACAGGAAGAGCAGGGCGGCGGTCCCGGTGCCGAGGGTGACCGCGTTGAAGTCCGCCAGGTGCACGAGCAGCGAGTGGCCGAGGTCCAGCAGCGTTTCGCCGTGGGCGTGAATGCCCAGGATGTGGCGCAGCTGGGACATGGCAATGATGATTCCCGACGCCGTGATGAAACCGGACACCACCGGGTGGGACAGCAGGTTCGACAGCGCGCCGAAGCGCAGCAGCCCCATGGCGGCGAGCATGAGGCCGGACATCAGGGCCATGGCCACCGCGGCGCTGGCGTAATCGGCGGTGCCGGCCTGGGCGACCTTGCCCACGGCCGCTGCCGTCATCAGCGACGCCACGGCGACCGGGCCCACCGACAGCGTGCGGCTGGTGCCGAACAGCGCATAGGCCACCAGCGGCAGGATGCTCGCGTAGAGGCCCATCTCCGGCGGCAGGCCGGCGAGCAGTGCGTAGGCGAGGGACTGCGGGATCAGCATGATCGTGACGATCACCGCTGCCAGCAGGTCGCTCGCCAGGGTCGTACCGTCGTAGCCCCGGAGCCAGGCCAGGGGCGGCAGGAAGCGGGCCGGCCCCCCGTTCATGCAGCGCTGGCGCCGGGCTTGCTCCGTTCGGGCTCAACCATCCACTCGCGGCCGCGCAGCATGGCCTTCCAGTAGACCGGCGGCAGGATCTTTTCCTTGAGGATCCAGGCCAACCGCGAGGGCTTCTCGCCGTTGATCAGCCAGCGCGGGAAGCTGGGCAGCAGCTTGCCGCCGTAGCCGAATTCCGCGAGGACGATCTTGCCCCGTTCCACCGTGAGCGGGCAGGAGCCGTAGCCGTTGTAGTGCGCGACGCCGCGCGCCTTGCCGATGTCCTGCAGCAGGTTGTTGGCGACGATTGGCGCCTGCATGCGCGCAGCGGCCGCCGTCTTGGCGTTCGGTGCGTTCATAGCGTCGCCGAGCCCCCAGACGTTCGCGTAGCGCTTGTGCTGCAGCGTGTTCTGGTCCACGTCGACCCAGCCGGCCTCGTCGGCCAGGGGGCTGGCGCGGACGAAATCCGGGGCCGTCTGCGGCGGGACGACGTGGATCATGTCGAAGCGGGTGCTTTCCTCCACGGTTTCGCCATCGGCGTTCTGCGTCTCGAACCAGGCGGTGCGGCCCGGCCCGTCAACGCGCACCAGCCGCTTGCCGAAGTTCAGGTCGACGCCGTAGCTCTCCATGTAGGACATCAGCGCCGGGACGTACTCCTTGACCCCGAAGAGCACCTGGCCGGCGTTGTAGAAGGCGATCTCGATGTCGTTCAGGCAGCCGCTGCGTTTCCAGTGGTCCGAGGACATGTAAACGGCCTTCTGCGGCGCACCGGCGCACTTGATCGGCATGGGCGGCTGTGTGAACACGGCGCGGCCGCCGCGCAGCTGGCTCACCAGTTCCCAGGTGTAGGGGGCGAGGTCGAAGCGGTAGTTGGAGGTCACGCCGTTGTCACCGAGCGTCTCCACCAGGCCCTCGATGCCGTTCCAGTCGAGCTTGATCCCGGGCGCGACGATCAGCCGGTCGTAGTAGACGGGGCGGGCGTCCTCGAGGAGCACGCGGTTCTGGTCCGGCTCCAGGTCGCCGACGGCCGCCTGGATCCAGGTCACGCCGCGGGGGATGAGCGACGCGGTGGTCTTCACCGTCTCCTGCTGCGTGAACACGCCGGCGCCGACCATGGTCCAGCCGGGCTGGTAGTAGTGCACGGCCGCGGGGTCGATGATGGCGATGGCGAGGTCCTGCGTGCGCGCCACGAGGCTGGAGGCCACGGCGATACCGGCGGCGCCGGCGCCGACGATGACGATGTCGTAGTGGTCCCGGCGGTGCCCCGGGCCACTGGAGGCGGCCGCCTTGCCCTTCGCTGCCAGGACCTGCGACAGGTCGTAGCCGCAGGCCTTCGCCCGCGCCAGCAGCTCGTCGTCGGGCACGCCGAGACGGCGCTGGTAGAGGGTCCACAGGGTCATGGAGCGGGTGCCCGTGCGGCAGTAGGCGTGGATCGGCTTCTCCAGCTTTTCCACCACCGCGAGAAAGTCGTCCACGTTGGTCTCGTTGACCTTGCCGGAGATGACCGGCACGTGGGCGACCTCGAGGCCGGCCTCGCGGGCGACGGCCTCGATCTCTGCAAAGGTGGGCTGGTCGTTGGCCTCGCCGTCCGGGCGGCTGCAGAGCAGGGACTTCGCACCGGAGGCGACGATGGCCGCGATGTCGGCCGCGGTGATCTGGGCGGAAACGGCGTACTCGTCGCTGACTCTTATGATATCGACGCTCATGACCCTATTCTCCCTTCGGTGCCAGGCGGCCGAGGTCCGGGCCGCCGAAGGCATTCAGCGGCAGCTTGAGGAAGAAGCGCTCGCCCTCAGCCGGCGGCATGTGCCCCGCGCGCATGTTGACCTGCAGCGAGGGCAGGATCAGCGTCGGCATGCCCAGGGTGGCGTCGCGCTTCTCGCGCATGGCCACGAACGCGTCCTCGGTCACGCCGTCATGAACATGGATGTTGTCCTTGCGCTCTGCCCCCACGGAGGTCTCGAACTCGAGCTCGCGCCCGTTCGGCAGGTAATCATGGCAGACGAAGATGCGCATGTCCTCGGGCAGCGCGAGGATGCGCTTGATGGAGCGGAAGAGGGTGGCCGCGTCACCGCCGGGAAAGTCGCAGCGGGCCGTGCCGTAGTCGGGCATGAACAGCGTGTCGCCGACGAAGATCGCGTCGCCGAGGACATAGGTCATGCAGGCCGGCGTATGCCCAGGCGTGTGCATGGCGTAGCCGGCGAGACCGCCGATGTTGATGGCGTCGCCCTCGGAGAGGAGCACATCGAACTGCGAACCGTCCCGGGCGAACCGCTGGCCGGCGGCAAAGACTTCGCCGAAGGTTTCCTGCACGGTGGTGATGTGGTCGCCGATGGCGATCCGGCCGCCGAGTTCCTGCTGGATGTAGGGCGCGGCCGACAGGTGGTCGGCGTGCACGTGGGTCTCGAGGATCCACTCGAGTTCCAGCTGGTTGTCGCGGATGAAGCTGATGATCTGGTCGGCACTCGCGTAGCTGATGGTGCCCGACGGGTAGTCGAGGTCGAGGACCGAATCGACCACGGCACAGGCGTTGCTGTCCGGGTCGCGGACCACGTAGCTGAGGGTGTTCGTGGGCTCGTCGAAGAAGGGGGTGACCACGGCCTTCAGGGCGTTGCCGGCGGCTTGGGCGCTTTGCATGGTGCTGTCTCCTGGCGTTATCGCTATCGGGAATTCATTGCGGGCGCGGACCGGGGGCCGCGCCTTCCTGGCCCTGCTTGAGCACGAGGCGTGCCAATAGCACCAGGGATAGCTTCCGTGGCGAGCCAGGTTATTGATAAACCGGGAATTTCATTCGATCTGGCCGTCAACCCCCGGGGTTTACGGGACCTGGTTTCTCGCGGGACTGTGCCAGCTGTGACACAATTGGCAGGATTTCCTGACAGAGCTGGCAAACATGAACGTCATCGCCCGCGATACCCACCCCACCGTCGCCCGCATGCTCGACAGCTACGACAGCCCCGCGATCCTGGTCAGCCGGGATTACGAAATCCTTGCTACCAACGACCTCTACCGCGACAAGTTCGGCGAGCTGGATCCAGGGGACGAGCGTCCGCGCTGCTACGCCGTCTCCCACGGCTATGACCGGCCCTGCGACGAGGCGGGGGAGACCTGCCCGCTACGCGCGGCCACCGCATCGCGCAACCGGGAGCGCGTGCTGCACATCCACCAGACCCCGCGTGGTGAAGAGCACGTGGATGTCGAGATGCTGCCGGTGTTCGACGAGGCCGGCGAGCTCGAGTTTTTCATCGAGCTGCTTCGCCCCCTGCGCACGGGCAGCGCCAACGAGCCCGAGCTGGCCATGACCGGCAGTTCGCCGGCCTTCAACGAGATGATGGGACTCATCTCGCGGGTGGCCCCCGGCGAGGTCGCCGTGCTGCTGACCGGCGAGTCCGGGTCCGGCAAGGAGCTGGCGGCCCACGCCATCCACCGCCACAGCCGGCGGGCGAAGCGGCACATGGTCACGCTGGAATGCGCAGGGCTCACCGAGACGCTGTTCGAGAGCGAGCTGTTCGGCCATGTGCGCGGCGCGTTCACCGGGGCCAACTTCCACAAGCCCGGGCTAGTCGAGGCGGCGAATGGCGGCACGCTGTTCCTGGACGAGATCGGCGATGTCCCGCTGCCGCTGCAGGTCAAGCTGCTGCGGCTTATCGAGACCGGCACCTACCGGCAGGTCGGCAGCACCGAGGTGCGCCACTCGGACTTCCGCCTGGTCTGCGCCACGCACAAGGACCTCGAGCAGCTGGTCGCCGAGGGGCAGTTCCGGGAAGACCTCTACTACCGGATCAACGTGTTTCCCATCCGGGTGCCCGCGCTGCGCGAACGGCTGGAGGACCTGCAGGGTATCGCCCGGCGGATCCTGGAGGAGCTGGGGGAGGGCAGGCACCACCACCTCACCCAGTCGGCCACGGACCGGCTTCGGCAGCACCGCTTCCCGGGCAACATCCGCGAGCTGCGCAATATCCTTGCCCGGGCGATGCTGCTGGCGAACACCAACGTCATCGACCGCGACGTGATCGATCGCGCCCTGGCGCCCTCCCGACAGCGACCGGCCGCGGAGGAGGGGGCGCCCGCTCCCAGATCCAGCGTTCCGGAGGACCTGAGCCTGCGGGCGGCCGAGCAGCGCTACCTGCGCTGGCTGCTGGCCCACCTTGGCGGTGACAAGCAGCGCGCTGCGGAGGCGGCGGGCATCAGCGTCCGCAGCCTCTATCGCAAGCTGGCGTAAGCGAGTGCCTGTCCCGGGTGGGGCAGGCGAACACCCTTCGATGATTCCCGGCTTCGCAGTGGCAGAAATAGATAGCACTGGATTTAACATAATACATTTATTTGCAGCGTCACTTGCCGCTGAGGCCCCAGGTTAGCTTTGAAAGTTGTTGCAAAAAATCTTTCAAAACACATTGGAAAGATGCTCTAAGGCTCTGTATTAATGCTATTTGTGATTCTCGCTTCTGCGGCGGTCGAGGGATGCTTCGTGTCCGGCTCCGCTGGGGCCAGGCGGCAAGGCCAGCATACGGCGATCCTCCGGGGTGCAGCTGCCTTTGCACAGGGCGGAAGATTTGCCGAAAGAAAAGTAGCCGAACAGCTCGGCATGGCGCAGGGTGGCACCGCTGCGGACCCTGTATCGGGGAAAGGCGTCGAGCGTCGCAGGCGCTGAGCCCCGCCAGGGGCCGCGACTCACCAAGAATGTATGTGTCTGTGTCTGTGTCTGTGTCCACAGAATTGCACCAGGGCAGCAAGCACCGCAGTCACATCTTGGTTGCAGCCCGATGGCGCCCGCGCGAAGTGCGGCGCTCACGCGAACTCTCGACGGCGCGAAGAGCGCCAACATGTTCCTCGGCGAAGGGCGAACCCCAAAGGAATTCACGCTGGGGCGCTATCCTGGCAGTGTCCGCGTTGCCGCGGGGCTTATCCACAAGTGCGCATAATATATATTATGTTAAATATAGGATCTGGCCACGCAGTCATCCACAAGCGGGAATAACGAGGTACCTCCACCCTGCTACTGGCGGCCGCCGGGGCGCTCTGGCACTCTTGGGCGCTTTCTCCCGTCACGGCTGCCGTACCGGGAGACCCACCCGCAAACCGAGGACACTTCATGCGCGCCTGGCAACTCCCCGCTTTCGGTCTCGACCATCTCACCCTCGGCGATCTGCCGACGCCGGAGCCCGGTCCCGGCGAGGTGCTGGTGCACTTTGCGGCGGCCAGCGTGAACCCCCGCGACAGCCAGATCATCGCCGGTCACTTCACGCCCAACGTGGACTTCCCGCTGGTGCCCCTCTCCGACGGTGCCGGCACGGTGGCAGCCGTCGGTGACGGCGTCAGCCGCGTCGCCGTCGGCGACCTCGTTGCGCCGACGTTCTTCCCCAACTGGCTCGACGGCGAGGCACTCGAAGACGAGCGCAAGGTTTCCGGTGGGCTCGAGGCTCCCGGGGTGCTGCGCGAGTACGGCGTCTATGCCGAGCACGCCCTGGTCAAGGCGCCGCCGGGCCTCTCGGCGGCGGAGCTCGCCTGCTTTCCCTGCGCGGGCCTGACCGCCTGGACGGCGCTGGTGGAAAAATCCGGGGTCGGCCCCGGCAGCTGGGTGCTGGTCCAGGGCACCGGCGGGGTCGCGACCGCCGCCCTGCAGTTCGCCGCGGCGCTGGGCGCCAACAGTATCGTGCTGTCCTCCAGCGACGAGCGCCTCGCGCGGGCCCGGGAACTGGGCGCGACGGAGACGATCAACTACCGGGACAACCCGGACTGGGGCGAGCAGGCCTACGCCCTGGCCGGCCATGGCGTCGACGCGGTCGTCGAGATCGGCGGCGCGGGCACCCTGCCCCAGTCCCTCGCTGCCATCCGCCACGGCGGGCACGTGAACGTGATCGGCTACATGGCCGGCGCCGCGCTGGACCTTACCGTGTTCCCGCTCATCATCCGCAATGCCAATATCCACGGCATCGGGACCGGGCACCGGGCAGCCTTCGAGGCCATGCTGGCCTTCGTCGGTGAAAAGGACCTGCATCCGCTGATCGCCCGCCGCTATGCCTTCGACGAGGCGCCGTCCGCCCTGCGCGACCTGGATGCCGGTGGCTTCCAGGGCAAGCTGGTGATCGACCTCCCGGGCTAGCGTCTGCCGGCCTGGCGTCGACTTGCCGACCCCGGCAGTCTAAGCTGGGGCAAAAAAACAGGGCAAAACCCCATGGCGCCAGGGAAACACACCGGGCTCGACGCCGCCATGCTCGAGCGGCTGGAAAAGCTGGCGGTCAACATCCCCGGCGTGATCTACCAGTACCAGCAGTGGCCCGACGGGCGCACCGCCTTCCCCTACTCCAGCGGCGGCATGCTGGCGGTCTACGGCGTCCGGCCGGAGCAGGTCGTCGAGGATGCCGGCATCGTGTTCGAGCGCATCCACCCGGACGACTTCAACCGCGTGGTGGCCTCCATCAATGCGTCCGCCGAGGAGCTGAGCCCCTGGGTCTGCACCTACCGGGTCTGCGACCCGGACAGCGGGGTTCGCTGGCTCGAAGGTGAGGCGACGCCGGAAGCGCAGCCGGACGGCAGCGTGCTCTGGCACGGCTACATCCGCGACGTGACGCTCCGGGTCCGGGAACAGCGGCAGCGCGAGGAGCTCGAGCGGGATCGCCGCCTCGCCGCCGCCGTGTTCGAGAACAGCACCGAGTCGATCGTCATCTGTGACGCGGATAACCGCATCGTCCAGGTGAACGAGGCCTTCGTCGAGATCACCGGTTACAGTCGCGAGGAGGCGGTCGGCCGCGACCCCGGGTTTCTTTCCTCCGGGCAGCAGGACGGCGATTTCTACGCGGCCATGTGGGCGGCGCTCGAGCGCGACGGGGCCTGGCGTGGCGAGGTCTGGAACCGGCGCAAGGACGGCGAACCCTACGCCCAGCTGCTCGCGATCTCGGTGCTCCGCGACGAGGACGGCACCGTGCGCAACTACCTGGCCGTGGCCACGGATATCACCCCCCTGAAGCGCTACGAGGACGAGCTGGAACAGCGGGCCAACTACGACCCCCTCACCGGCGTGCCAAACCGGCGGCTGCTCACCGACCGCGTGCTGCAGGGCCTTCGCCGGGCCCAGCGCAGCGGCAAGGCGCTCGCCCTCTGCTACCTCGACCTCGACAATTTCAAGCCGGTCAACGACCGCTACGGCCACAGCACCGGGGACGCGGTACTGAGCGAGGTGGCGCGGCGGCTGGTGCAGCAAATGCGCAGTGACGACACCGTGGCCCGCCTCGGCGGCGACGAGTTCGTGCTGCTGTTCAACGACGTGGACCCGGCGCGCCGCGAGCTGGTCGGCCTGCTCGATCGCGTTCTCGGCGCGGTGCGCGAGCCGCTGCTACTCCAGGGCGTGGAACACCGGCTGACGGCGAGCATCGGTGTCGCCCTGTCGCCCCCCGACGCGGCGGAGCCGGACCGCCTCATCCGCCACGCGGACCAGGCGATGTACCGCGCCAAGGAGCAGGGCCGCAACGGGCACGTGTTCTACGATGCCGAGGAAGACCGCAAGCAGGAGGCGGCCCAGCGCTGGCGCGCGCGGATCGCGCAAGCCATCGAGGCGGGCGAGCTGTTCCTGGTCTACCAGCCGGTCATCGACCTCGTCAGCGGCGAGCCCATCAGCCTCGAGGCCCTGGTCCGCTGGCAGCACCCCGAGCGCGGCATGCTGCTGCCCGATGCGTTCATACCCGATGTCGAGGGCACGCAGCTGGAGATCGCGCTGGGTGACAAGGTGATCGCGCTCGCCCTCGCACAGCTCGACCAGTGGCGGGCCATGGGCCTCGAGGTGCCGGTGAGCGTGAATGTCAGCGCCCAGCAGCTGCTGGAGGGGCAGTTCTACGAGAAGCTGCAGGCGCAGCTCGCCGCCCACCCTGCCCTCGCTGCCGCGGACCTCTCGCTGGAGATTCTCGAGTCCTCGGCGCTGGCCAACGTCGAGCGGGCGCGAGGCGTGCTGCAGGACTGTGCCCGGGGCGGCTTCCGGGTCGCCCTCGACGATTTCGGGACCGGCTACTCCTCGCTGTCCTATTTCCGTTTCCTGCCGGTGGACACGGTGAAGATCGACCGCAGCTTCGTCTGCGACATGCTTCGCGACCCGGCGGACATGGACATCGTGCGCAGCGTCATCGGCCTCGCCCAGGCCTTCGATCGCCGGGTCATCGCCGAGGGCGTGGAGAACAACGCCCTCGCGACCCGGCTTCGCGAGCTCGGCTGTCGCTACGGCCAGGGTTACGGGATTTCCCGCCCCATGCCGGCGGCCTCGGTGCCCGAGTGGGTCGAGCGCCACGTCGGCTGAAGCGGTTGCGGCACTCTCTGCACCCGGTCGGCGACTGGACGCTGGGCTTTGCCGGGGCCTTTGGCGTATGCTCCCGGGGCCCCGATCAATAACTCAGCAAGGGAGTATGCAATGAGCGTTTATCGTTTCCCGCAGGGCGCGGCCCTGGTCTTCGGCGGCTCTGGCGGCCTCGGTGGCGGCGTCGTCCGCCTGCTGGCAGAGAGCGGGACCGACGTGGCCTTCACCTACCACAAGAACCGCGATGCCGCAGAGGAAAACCTCAAGGCGGTGGAGGACGCGGGCCAGCAGGGCCACATCGGCAGCGTGGATCTTCTCGATCTCCCCGCCGTCGAGGCCTTCGCCGGCGAAGTGAAGGCGAAGTTCGGCCGCATTCACTCGGTCGTGTTCGCCACCGGCCCCTTCCTGCACATCCTGCCGATCATGGACGCGGAACCGCAGGTCTTCTACGACACTCTCGATGCCGACGTGAAGGGCTTCTACCACGTGCTCAAGGCCGTGGTCCCGCACCTGCGCGAAGGCGGCGGTGGGTCCATCACCGCGCTGACCACCGCGGCGATCCCCCGCTACATCGCCACCGATGGCCTCTCGTCCATTCCCAAGGCGGGCGTGCAGCACCTGTGCACGGCGATCGCGCGGGAAGAAGGCGCGAACAACATCCGCGCGAACTGCGTGGCCGTGGGCCTGATCGCGATCGGCCTGTCGCAGGAGATCGATTCGCCCCCCGGCGGCATCCTCGACCAGTGGACCAAGCAGGTCGCCCTCGGCCGCCCCGGCGCGCCGGAGGAACTGTTCGATACGGTGGTGTTCCTCGCCTCCGAGAATGCCGGCTACATCAGCGGCCAGTCCGTGCCGGTCGACGGCGGCTACTCCGCCTGAGGCGAGCCCGCCGGTGCCGCGTCGGCCTGCGGCACCGGCCAACCCAACAGCCAGGAGCGCCGGGCCATGAGTTACTTCCCAGCCGATACCGCACCCTGCAGCCCCTGCGCCGGTGCCGTGGAGCAGCGGGTGACCCCGAGGACCACGGACCTGGGCGAGTTCGCCGTGCGCCGCGCCCTGCCCGCCAGCGAGCGCCGCAGCATCGGGCCGTTCGTGTTCTTCGACCACATGGGGCCCGCGGACTTCCCGCCGGGCAGCAGCATCAACGTGCGGCCTCATCCGCACATCGGCATCGCCACGATCACCTACCTCTTCGACGGCGAGATCATGCACCGGGACAGCCTGGGCTACGCGCAGCCGATCCAGCCGGGCGCGGTGAACCTGATGGTGGCGGGCAGCGGCATCGTGCACTCGGAGCGACCGGGCGCCGACGTCGATGTCGCGTCGCGGCTGCACGGCATCCAGAGCTGGATCGCGCTGCCGGCAGCGCAGGAGGCGCGCGCCCCGGCCTTCACCCACTACCCGGCGGACAGCCTGCCCACCGTGGCCGGCGACGGGTCACGGGTACGGGTAATCATGGGCCGCTTCGGCGAGCTCGAATCGCCGGTCACCACGTTCTCGGAAACGCTGTATCTCGATGTCTCCCTCGAGGCGCGCGCCGTACTGCCACTCGCCGACGGGCCGGCGGAGCGCGCGCTGTACGTGGTATCAGGCTCCGTGGAGTGCGGTGGCGAAACGATCGGCGAGGGAACCCTGGCGATACTCGCCCCGGGCCGGCCCGCGGGGCTGCGTGCGATCGAGGACGCAAAGGTGATGGTCCTCGGCGGCGAAAGCCTGGGCAGGCGCCACCTCTGGTGGAACTTCGTCGCCAGCGACCCGGCGCGCATCGAGGAGGCCAAGGCGCGCTGGGCGGCGGGCGGCTTCGACCGCATCGACGGCGACGACGAGTTCATTCCCCTGCCCCGATGAGCGTTCGCGCCCGACGCGCGTTCGCGGTCATCGCCCTGGTGTCCGGCCTGGTCCCGGGCCTCTATCCGGGCCGGATGCCGGTGCACGCTGCCGGCGCCGTCGCCGCGCCCGCGCCGAACCTCGTCCTGGTGGTCGTCGACGACGCCGGTCTCATGGATTTCAGCGCCTACGGCGGCGAGATCGCGACGCCCACCATCGATGCCCTCGCCCGCCGCGGTACGCGCTTTACCGGCTACCGTACCTCGCCGCTCTGCGCACCCTCGCGCGCCATGCTGCTCACCGGGCTGGACAGCCACCGCACGGGGATCGCCACCATCCCGGAGGTCCTGCCGCCGGAACAGGCCGACGCGCCGGGCTACGGCATGCGCCTGGCCGCGGGCGTGACCACGGTCGCCGAACGCCTGCGCGATGCCGGTTACCGGACGCTGATGACGGGCAAGTGGCACCTGGGCCACGGCGAGGGGGACCTGCCGGTCGATCACGGCTTCGATCGCTCCTTCGTGCTCGACGCCTCGGGGGCGGACAACTGGTCCCAGGCACCCTACATGCCCTACTACGACAGCGCGCCCTGGTTCGAGGACGCAGAGCCCGCGACCCTGCCGGAGGATTTCTACTCCTCGCGCTTCATCGTCGACCGGATGGTCGAGTATCTCGATGACACGCCCCCGGACAAGCCCTTTTTTGCCTACCTGGCGTTCCAGGCCATTCACATTCCCGTGCAGGCGCCCGCCGCCTTCATTGATCCCTACCGCTCGCGCTACGCAGAGGGCTGGGCGGCGCTGCGCGAGGAACGGGCAAAGCGGGCGCGGGCGAGCGGCCTGTTCCCGCCCTCGGCCCCGCTGGCGCCCCTGCCCCCGGCGGCCCCGTCCTGGGATGCGCTGGCGCCGGAGGAGCGGGCGTTGTGGGCCGCGCGCATGGCGGCGAACGCCGGCATGATGACGGCCATGGACCACGAGCTGGGCCGCTTCCTCGCTGCACTGACGCGCAGGGGCCTCGCCGACAACACGGTGTTTGTCATCGTCTCTGACAACGGCCCGGCACCGAGCCGCGCGGACGACGACTGGCGCATGCGCCTCTGGCTGGCAGCCCGGGGCTACCGGCTCGACGCTGCGAACATCGGCGGACCCGGGAGCTACGCGTTCATCGGTCCGGGCTGGGCCGCGGCCGCGGCCTCACCCCTCGACCGCTACAAGTTCACCGCCGCGGAGGGCGGTGTCCGCGTACCGCTCATCATCGCCGGGGTCGGCCGTCCGCAGCTGTCCGACGCCTTCACCGTGGCGCCGGACATCGCCCCGACCCTGCTCGAGCTGGCCGGGCGCAGCGACCCGCAGGATGGTCTAGACGGGCGCAGCCTCGTGCCGCTGCTGCACGGCGAGGCGGACAGCGTCTACGGCCCGGACGAGGCCGTGGGCCTGGAGGTGGCCGGCAATGCCGCGCTCTACCGCGGGCAGTACAAGCTGGTGCGCAACCTGCCCCCCTGGGGCGAGGGCCGCTGGCGGCTGTTCGACCTGCAAGCCGACCCGGGCGAGACCCGTGACCTGGCAGCGGCGCGCCCGGCCCTGCGCGACGAACTGGCGGCGGCCTACGACCGCTACGCGGCGCGGGTCGGCGTTCAACCGATGCCCGAGAGTTACCGCTCCACGGAGCAACTCGAGCGCAACGCAACCGCGCGCATGCTCGCGCTGTACGGGCCGAAGCTCGCCGTCGGGGTCGTGCTGCTCTTCATGGCGGCCATGGTCGTTCTCGTGCTGCGGCGCCGCTCACAGTAGCTCGTCGAACTCGATGGCATCGCTGCCGGCCGGCAGGGTCACCCGCAGGCCATCCACGCCGACCCGCAGCGGCCCGTCGAAATGGTCCGGCGCCTCACCGAGGAAGGCGCTTTCGAGGTAGGCCCCGGGCAACGGCGGCACCAGGTGATAAAGCACGAGTGCGCCGACACCGGCTGCATCGGCGGCGCGGGCGGCATCCACCGGTGACGCGTGATAGTCGAGGATGTCATCCATGATGCGGGCCGTGTTGGCAGCCCCTTCGCGGCTCAGCGCATCGCGCAGCGTCCTCACCATCGCGGGCGACAGTGCCTCGTGCAGGAGCAGATCCGCACCGCGGGCGGCTTCGACCAGGTTGTCACTGTAGACCGTATCGCCGCTGACAACGACCGACCGGTCGCGCCAGTTCACGCGGTAGCCGTAGGCCGGGGCTACCGGCGCGTGGTCGACCAGGAACACGCTCACCGTGAGGTCGCCCTGCTCGTACACGGGCACGGCGCCGGCATCGCCGGGCGGCGGCGGAATGACCCGGGCCTCGGCGCCGTAGCCCGTCGGGTCGGCGATCGCCTCGCCGTGGTGGGCGATGCGATAGCCGCGGTCGCGGGCGTAGGCGCGGTTGAACCCCGCCACCACGTCCTCGACGCCCGGCGGTCCCGCCACCGGTAGCGGCGCCGCCCTGCCCTCGCCGCCGACCCAGTCGACCAGCACGAGCTCGCCGAGGCTGTCGATATGGTCCGAGTGCAGGTGGGTCAGGAAGACCTGTTCCAGCCCGCCCGTCGGGAAACCCATGGCCGCCAGCTTGCGCGGCCCGCCGGAACCCGCGTCGATGACCAGCCGGTGCGGCCCGGCGAGGATGCCGACGCAGGGACCGGCGCGCGCCGCGTCGGGCATCGGTGAGCCGCTGCCGCAGAGAAACACGCGGAGGCTGTTCGCCGGCGCGGCATCCGCCGCCACAGCGGCGACCCGGGCGGCCGCCGCGCGGTCGAACAGCTCCTCGCCGATGGGCCGGCGCAGCACCCAGGCCAGGACGATCGCGATGAACAGGAGGAAACAGGCTGCGAGCAGAAGTCGTCGTTGGAAGCGCATGGGTCAGTTCGGCCAGTAGATGATCGTGTCCGCCGGCGTCACCGGGTCCGCCAGGGTCTTGTCGACGGCCACCGGGGCCTCGATGGTGTGCCGGTAGAGGGGCGCGCGACGGTCTGCCAGGTGCGCATCGAGCAGCGCCTCCAGTTCTCCCGCCATCGTCGGGTTGGCGGCGGCGACGTCGACCTGCTCCGTGGGGTCGGCGGCGAGATCGTACAGGCGCCGGAACGGCGGCGCCTCGCTGCGCTGCAGCTTCCAGTCGCCCCGCCGCACGGCCGCATAGCCGGCACTGTGCCAGAATAGCGCCTCGTGCACCGGTTCGCGGCTGGTGCCGGTCGCCAGCGGCAGCAGGTTGCCGCCGTCGATCGGGCGGTCCGCCGGCAGGCTCGCGCCGGCCGCGGCGGCCAGGGTCGGCATGACGTCGATGTGCGCGACGGGGGCGTCCACCGTCGTGCCCGCCGGAATCGTGCCGGGCCAGCGCAGGAACAGGGGCACGCGCAGCCCGCCCTCGTAGAGCGTCAGCTTCCAGCCGCGGTACGGGGCGTTGATTTCGGCGAGCCCGACGTAGCCGGCACCGCCGTTGTCGCTGGAGAGCACGACCAGGGTGTCCTCGGCCAATCCCTCTTCGTCCAGGGCGGCAAGAATGCGGGCGACGCTGCGGTCGAGGGCGCGGACCATGGCCGCGTACACCCGCAGGCGATGGGGTTCGATCGCGCCGACCGCTTCGTAGTCGGCGCGGGTCGCCTGCAGCGGCGTGTGTACACCCCAGTGTGCCAGGAACAGGAAGAACGGCTGGTCCCGGTGCCGGCGGATCACCTCGACCGCCTCGTCGGTCCAGTAATCCGTGAGGTAGCCGCCGGGCTCGAACCAGTCACCGCCGTTGAAGCTCGCGGCAAAGCGCATGCGCGCCCAGAGGAAGCGGTCGATGGGATCGAACGGCAGGTAGGCATTGACCACCTCCGGGTGATCCTCGGGCAGGAACAGTCCGCTGGCCATGAGCAGGCTGTCATCGAAACCCTGGTCCGTGGGCCGCGAACCGGCGCCGCGGCCGAGGTGCCACTTGCCGATGTGCGCGGTGTAGTACCCGCGGCTCTTCAGGACCTCGGCGAGGGTGACCTCGGACGCCGGCAGCCCCATGGCCTCGTAAGGCGGCTGCCGCGCGGCGGCCTCCGCGTCGTAGCGCACCGGCGGCATGGCGCTGTCGGCGCTGTTGGCGATGAGGCTCACCGCCCGCCCCATCCCGTCCGGCGTGGGCGTGAACTCGAAGCCGGTTCGCGTCGGGTAGCGGCCCGTGAGGAGCATGGCGCGGGAGGGGGCGCAGCTGGCCGTGCCGGCGTAGGCCTGGCTGAACAGGGCCCCCTCGGCCGCCAGCCGGTCGATGGCCGGTGTGGGAACCTGCCCGCCGGCAACGCCGCCGCCGAAGGTGGACAGGTCATTGATGCCGAGATCATCGAGGAGGATGAAGACGATGTTCGGCCGGCCGTCGCGTGCCTGAGCCGTGCCCCCCTGCCAGTTCACGGCCTGCGGCGGACCCACGGCCTCGCGGGCGGCGCGGAACTCGATCAGCGCCAGCAGGAGGTCCGTTCGGAAGGTCCACGCGAGGAACGCCCCGAGTGCGAGTCCCGCCAACGTGGCGGCCAGTGTTTTTCTTTTCATCGGGCGGTCCGGCACGATCGGTGCCACAAGCGTGGCACAGGGGTACGCGGCGGACAAGGCCGGGAGCGAAGCGGGTAAAACAGGCTACACTCGGCAGAAAGCGCCAGCACAGGGAGCCCGCCATGAACGCCATCCTTCCCCCGGACCGCGAGGAAAGCGCCGCCGAGCGCTGGGCCCGCTTCCAGCCCATCGACGGCGGCGACGCCTACGTCGACAGCCTCCGCGGCCGCGACGTGACGGTCTATCTCTTCGGTGAGCGCGTGGCGGAGCCCGTGGACCACCCGGTGATCCGCCCGTCGATCAATGCGCTCGCCGCCACCTACGACCTCGCCCGTGACGAACCGGCGCTGGCGACGACGCACTCCCCGCTCATCGACGCACCGGTGAACCGCTTCCTGCATATTCCCACCTGCCCCGAGGACCTGGTGCAGAAGAACCGCATGCAGCGGCGCCTCGGCCAGATCACCGGCACCTGCTTCCAGCGCTGCGCCGGTCTCGACACCATCAGTGTCCTGCACTCGATCACCTACGACATCGACCGAGCACACGGCACGGCCTACCACGAACGCTACCTTGCCTTCCTCAAGGAAGCCCAGCGCCACAATGTCATCATCGGCGCCGGCATGACCGACCCGAAGGGCGACCGCTCGCGCCGGCCCCACGAGCAGGACGACCCCGACCTGTTCCTGCACGTCACCCGGCGCACGGCCCGCGGCCTGTACGTCACCGGCGCGAAGGCCCACATGACCGGCGGACTCAACTCGCACTGGATCTGCGTCATGCCGACCATGAACCTGGCCGAGGCGGACCAGGACTACGCGGTGGTCGGTCTCGTTCCCGGCGACGCGCCCGGTCTCACCTATATCTACGGCCGCCAGTCCTGCGACACGCGCGCCCTGGAGGACGGCGAGATCGACCAGGGCAACGCGCGCTACGGCGGCCAGGAAACGCTGGTGGTCTTCGACGAGGTGTTCATCCCCTGGGAGCACGTGCTCATGGACGGTGAGTACGAGTTCGCCCAGACCATGGTCTCGCGGTTCACGGCCTATCATCGCGCCAGCTATGTCTGCAAGACGGGCCTCGGCGACGTCATGGTCGGCGCGGCCGCGGCGATCGCCGAGTACAACGGCGCGGACAAGGCGAGCCATATCCGCGACAAGCTGGTGGAGATGACGCACCTGAACGAGACCATCTTCTCTTCCGGCATCGCCTCGTCCCACGAGGCAAAACCGCTGGCCTCCGGGGCCTGGATCAACGACGAGATGCTGTCCAACGTGTGCAAGCACAACGTCACCCGCTTTCCCTACGAGATCGCGCGCTTTGCCCAGGACCTCGCGGGCGGGCTGATGGTCACCCTGCCCTCCGAGGCCGATTTCAACCACGAGGAGGCCGGCCCCCTGCTCGCCAAGTACCTGCGAGGCCGCAGCGATATCCCCGTCGAGACGCGCACGCGCATGCTGCGGCTGATCGAGAACATGACCCTGGGGCGCAACGCGGTCGGCTACCTCACCGAGTCGCTGCACGGTGCGGGCTCGCCGCAGGCGCAGCGCATCCAGATCCTGCGCGGGATGGACCTGCCGCGGAAAAAGGCCTACGCCGAACGCCTGGCGGGGATCGACGTCATCGCCACGGACGCGGACCCGCCAGCCGCCGATTAATCCGCCGCGTCGAGGAAGTCGCGGAGGATGGCGTCCATGCGCCGGGGCGCGGCATGGAAGAGCCCGTGGCCGAAGTCCGGCAGCTCGACCCACCCGGCATCCGGGCGCAGCGCATGGGCGCGCCCGGTCGCGATCCACAGGTCATCCCGCGGTCGCACCAGCAGTAACGGCGCCGTGGCGCGCTCGAGGGCAGCCGCCGTGTCGTAGGCGAGCACCGCGGTCGCGCCCCGCTCGCGGACCCCGGGCCGCAGTTTCTCGGCAAAGGTCGCCAGCACCGACTGCCGGTCCTGGCCCGGGCCGCGCCACCGCCAGGAGCGCTGCCACTCCTGCTTCGCCCAATCGCCCGCCTCGTCGAAGGGGATGGGCGGCAGCGCCGCCCCCGCGGCCCGCTCTTCCGCGGTGAGTACGGGCACCGCGACCAGCGCCAGGCGCCCGGCCTGCGCCGGGTAGCGCTGCGCCAGCTCGAGGGCGATCGCGGCGCCGGTGTGATAGCCCACCAGGTCGACGCCGCTGTCGAGGCCGAGGGCAGCCATCGCGGACGCGAGCTGCCCGGCGTAGGCAGCGATCGTCTGCGGGTCGGGCAGCGGGTCCGACATCCCGTAGCCCGGCGTGTCGAAGGCCACCGCGACCCGGTCGCGAGCCAGCAGCGGCAACAGGTCGCTGAAGACCTGGCCCGAGTTCGGCGACAGGTGGAAGAGCGCGACCGGTGCCTGTACCCGCGCGGTCGTTCCGGGCGCCGCGTAGCGGTAGTGCACCTGGCCGGACTGCGCCTCCACGTAGCCCCGGCGCACGGCGCCCGCTGTGTCGGGGAGCGCGCCGGCGGTGCCGCTGGCGACCAGGAGCAGCGCTGCGGCAAGACGGCGTGCCGGTTTCACGGGGCCGCGCCGATGGTCGTACGGTGCAGCAGCCGGTCGTGGCCCTCGTAGCCACCGGTCGCCCGGTGGAGCACGGAGCGGTTGTCCCACATGAGCAGGGTGCCCGGCTGCCACTGGTGCCGGTACTGCACGGCCTCGCGGGTCTGCCAGTCGAGCATTTCCAGTAACAGCTCCAGGGCTTCGGCCTCGGCCATGCCCTCGAAGCCGATGATGTAGCCCAGGCAGCCGTAGAGCAGTTCCACCCCCGTTTCCGGGTGCTCGCGCACGAGGGGGTGAACCCGGGTGGCGAGGGCCTCTGCGGAGGGGCGGATGGCCATGCTGCGGTCGCCGGCCCGGTCGGCCTCGCCGTAGAGCCCTTCCGGGGCGTAGCCGCCGCGCGCCGAGTGAATCGCCCGCAGCGGCCTGAGCCTCTCCCTGAGCGCCGGCGGCAGGCTCGCCCAGGCGGCGCGCTGGTCCGCGAACAGCGTATCGCCGCCGCTCGGCGGAATGGTGATGCCGAGGAGGCAGGTGCCCGCCGGGGGCGTGTCCTGGAAGCTCCAGTCCGTGTGCCAGTTCTCCGCGAAGAGCGGGGCCTGCTCGTCCGCCCGCCGGCTGACGGCGATGACGTGCTCCCGCCCGGGGATCGGCGCGATAAAGGGATCGTCACCGAAGGGGCCGAAGTAGCGGGTGAAGCGCTCGAGGTCATCGTCGTCCATGGCCTGGTCCGGGAAGGCGAGCACGCCGTGCTCGAGCCAGGCGGCGCGCAGGGCGGCCACGGTCGCCGCTGCCAGCGGCTGCGCCAGGTCGAGGCCGCGGACGGTCGCGCCGCAGGCCTGGTCGGAGGGCGTAAGGTCGAAGGGGGTGGTCATCGCTTGCTGTTCCTTGCAGTTCACCGCAGGCAACCGTATCGCGGTAGCGCTCCGGGCGCTATAATCGGCCTTTCCCCAACCTTCCAACGCACTCGAGGATTAATGCCTAACACTATGTTTTTGCGTCTTTTGTGTGCCAATTACGTCGGCCTTGTGACGGGCTTCCTGCTGCTTGCAAACCCGGCGGCTGCCGCCGGCGACCCGGCGGCGCAGAGTGGCGCCGACGCCTTTGCCCAGCTCGACTACCTGCTGGCCACGCCGACGGATTCACGCCTGGCCACCGGTGCCCCGGGCCCGGGCTACTGGCAGCAGCGGGCGGACTACGACATCGCCGTCACCCTCGACGACGAGGAGCAGCGCATCACCGGCCGCGAGACCATCACCTACCACAACAACAGCCCCCACGACCTGCCCTACCTCTGGCTGCAGCTGGACCAGAACCGTTTCCGCCGCGACTCCGACGACATGCTCACGAAGACCGCACCGGACTTCGCCCAGTTCTCCTATGGTGCCCTCGCCTCGCTGCTGGAGCGCCGGCGCTTCGAGGGCGGCGTCACCATCGACGCGGTCACCGACGCGGACGGTGAGCCCCTCCCCTATACGGTGAACCGCACCATGATGCGCATCGACCTCGCCGAACCGCTGGCGGCTGGCGAGCGCCTCAGCTTCTCGGTGGCCTGGTCGCACAACATCATCGACGCCACCGTGGTCAGCGCCCGTGGCGGCTACGAGTATTTCCCGGAAGACGGCAACTACCTGTACGAGATCGCCCAGTGGTACCCGCGCATGGCCGCCTACACGGACTACGCGGGCTGGCAGCACAAGCAGTTCCTCGGCCGCGGCGAGTTCACCCTGGAGCTCGGTGACTACGACGTGTCCATCACCGTGCCCGCGGACCACGTGGTCGCCGCCACCGGCGAGCTGCAGAACGCCGACGCGGTGCTCACGCCCGCGCAGCGGGAACGCTTCAAGGCCGCCCGCAGCAGCGACGAGCTGGTCTTCGTGGTGACCCCGGAAGAGGCGGCGGCGAACGCCCGCGAGGCCGCCGATGGCTCGCGCACCTGGCGCTTCCGCGCGGAGAACGTGCGCGACTTCGCCTTCGCCAGCTCGCGCAAGTTCATCTGGGACGCGCGCCGCGCCCGCTCCGGCGAGCGCGACGTGCTGGCCATGTCCTTCTACCCGAACGAGGCGGAGCCGCTCTGGAGCCAGTACTCCACGGCGGCGATCGCCCACACGATCGACGTCTACTCCCGCTACACCTTCGAGTACCCCTACCCCGTGGCCATTTCCGTCAACGGCCCCGTGGGCGGCATGGAGTACCCGATGATCAGCTTCAACAAGCCGCGACCCTATGCCGACGGGACCTACTGGGACGTCACGCAGAAATCCGGGGACAAGACCTGGGAGCGCAGCAAGTACGGCCTGATCTCGGTCATCATCCACGAGGTGGGGCACAACTACTTCCCCATGGTGGTGAACTCGGACGAGCGCCAGTGGACCTGGATGGACGAGGGCCTGAACACCTTCCTGCAGTTCCTCACGGAACAGGCCTGGGAGGAAGGCTACCCGTCCCGCCGCGGCGAACCGGCGAAGATGACCGAGTACATGGCGAGCGCCACGCAGGTGCCGATCATGACCAACTCCGAGTCCATCCACCAGTTCGGCAACAACGCCTACGGCAAGCCGGCCACCGCGCTCAACATCCTGCGCGAAAGCATCATGGGCCGGGAGCTGTTCGACCACGCGTTCCGCGAGTACGCCGAGCGCTGGCAGTTCCGCCGGCCGACCCCCGCCGACTTTTTCCGCACCATGGAGGACGCCTCGGCCATGGACCTCGACTGGTTCTGGCGCGGCTGGTTCTACGGCACGGGCCACGTGGACGTCGCCCTGGGCGAGGTCGCCCTGTACCGCGTCGACAGCCTCGACCCGGAGCGCGAGAAAGCCTGGGAGCGGGCGCAGGCCGAGGCCGAGGAGCCCTCGCTCAGCGACCAGCGCAACGCGGGGAGCGAGCGGCTCGTCGATCGCCAGCCCGGGCTCCGGGACTTCTACAACGACAGCGACGAGTACCGGGTGACACCCTGGGACTACGCGCAGTACGAGAAGGCGATGGACCAGCTCACGGAGCGGGAGCGGGCCCTGCTCGATACCGCGGAACGCTTCTACGTGGTCACCTTCGACAACGTCGGCGGCCTGGTCACGCCGCTGCCGCTGCGCATCAGCTACGCTGACGGCGCGGTCGAGGAAGTCACGGTGCCGGCGGAAATCTGGCGGCGCAACGCAGCGCAGGTGAAGAAGCTCTTCATCACGGAGCGGGAAATCACCAGCATCGAGTTCGACCCCTACCGCAGCACCGCGGACACCAATGTCGCCAACAACGCCTGGCCCCGCAAGGTCGTGCCCAGCCGCTTCCAGCTGTTCAAGGAGAGCGAGGAGCCGAACCCGATGCGCCGCGATGACGAGGACGCATGGTCGCAGCCCATCCGCTGAGCCGGGGCCACCGCGCCCGCCTCCTCGCCCCCGTGCTTGCCCTGGCACTCGCCGTCGGCCTGGGCCAGGGCCGCGGCGCGGCAGCGCACCCGTTCCACGCCAGCTACGCCGAGCTGTCCTGGAGCGAGGCCGGGGATGCGCTCGAGGTTGCCCTGCGGGTCATCCCCGAGGACCTGGAAACCGCCCTGTCCAGGGATGCGGGGAGCCGGGTACTGCTCGACCCCGAGGCGCCGCCGGCGGAGCTGATCGAGGCCTACCTGGGTCGCCACTTCCGCGTCACGGCTGCCGGCGGCGCCAGCGGGCGGCCGGCCTTTCTCGGGCTCGAGGTCGGCTACGACGAGACCTGGGTCTACTTCACCCTGCCCGTGGATCGCAGCGCCGCGCCGCTGACGCTGCGCAACAGTCTTCTTTTCGACGTCGCCGGGGCGCAGTCGAACCGGGTCCGTCGGCTGTGGGCGCCGCAGGCTCCGGTGCTGGTGTTCACCGCTGCGGAACCCTCGCTGCCCCTGCCGGTCAATGAATGAGAAATCACGCGGAGACTTTCCCATGCGCACCCCTGCCCTGCTGGCCCTGACCGGCGCCCTGCTCCTCTCTCTTGCTCCCCTCGCCGCCACGGCCGGGGACCGCACGCCCCCGAGGGCGCTGTCGGTGCACGGCGAGGGCCGGGTCAGCGCGGCGCCCGACGAGGCCCGCATCGGCCTCGGCGTGCAGGCGCGCTCCCCGGACCTGGCCACTGCCCGGGAAGACGTGAACGCGCGCACGGCGGCCGTCCTCGCGCACCTGGAGAGCCTCGGCATCCCGGCCGGCGACATCAGTGCCCCGGGGCTGACGCTGCGTCCCGAGTACCGCTGGGACAAGGCAAAGGAGCAGCAGGTGCTGAAGGGTTACCTGGTGCAGCGGCGCATCGACGTCCGCCTCACGCAGCTCGGCCAGCTGGGCGTGCTCATCGAGGGCGCGGCCGACGCCGGCGCCAACGAGGTCTCGCCGCCGGTGCTCGGGCACAGCGAGGCGTCCCGCCTGCGCCGGGAGGCGCTGGCCGCGGCCGCCCTCGATGCCCGCGCCAACGCCGAGGCCCTGGCCGACAGCCTGGGCATCGCGGTCGGTCCCGTGCGCTCCCTCGATGCCTTCCAGGGTCCGCAGCCGCGGCCCATGGCCAGCGAGATGATGCTGCGCAGTGCCGACGCGGCGCCGGGCGCCGAGACCTACGTCACCGGCGACCTCGTCTTCGAAAGCCGCGTCAACGCCACCTTCGACCTCATCGTCCCCGGCGCATGAGCCGCAGCGGCATCGCTCCGGGAGGCTTTTCCCCCCCGGGGCATCCCGCTACACTTCGATCAAAGTCCGGATAACAGGTAGCCGCATGACAGCGAATCGCCCCTGGCTCCGCACAGGGCTGGCCCTGGCCGCCCTCCTCGCCACCGCCCCCGTCGCGGCAAAGATCTGGTACACGGATTCGCAGTCCGAGACCGCGGCCGAACTCGTCGAGCAGCTCGAGGAGCGCCATTACGCCAAGCTCGAGTACGACGACGAGCTGTCCTCGGCGCACCTCGACAACTACATCGAGAGCCTGGACGGCGGGAAGATGTTCTTCACCCGCGGCGACATCGAGTCCTTCGAGGCGTTCCGCTATGTCATGGACGAGGCCCTGCCGCGCGGTCGCCTGGACGCCGGATTCGAGATCTTCAACCGCTTCGAGGACCGGCTGACGGCCCGCCTCGAGCGCGTGGTGGACACGCTCCCGGCGCTGTACGCGGCGATGGACTTCAGCCGCGACGAGACCTACGCCGTGGACCCGGAGCTGCGGGACTGGGCGGCCGACGACGAGGCCCTGGACGAGCGCTGGCGCAAGCACCTGAAGAACCAGGCCCTGAGCCTGCGCCTCGCCGACAAGGACGAGGAAGACATCGTCGACACGCTGCTCAAGCGCTACCGCACCCAGCTCACCCGCGTCCGCCAGTACAACGCCCAGGACGTGTTCCAGCTCTACGCCAACGCGCTGACGGAACTCTACGACCCGCACACCAACTACTTCTCGCCGCGGCGCAAGGAAAACTTCGACATCAACATGAGCCTGTCCCTCGAGGGCATCGGCGCCGTGCTGCAGCTCGAGGACGAGTACACCAAGGTCTCGCGGCTGGTCGCCGCGGGCCCCGCCGACAAGCAGGGCGAGCTCAAGCCGGCGGACCGCATCATCGGCGTGGGCCAGGGTGACAGCGGGACCATGGTCGACGTGATCGGCTGGCGTCTCGACGAGGTGGTCGACCTGATCCGCGGGCCGAAGGGCACCACCGTGCGCCTGAACGTGATCCCGGCGGACGCCGCCTCGACGGAGGTGCACAAGGAGATCCAGATTGTCCGCAACACGGTGAAGCTCGAGGAGCAGTCGGCGCACAGCCGCGTGCTCGAGGTGCCGGCCGGCGATGACAGCACGATCAAGGTCGGGGTCATCGACATCCCCGCGTTCTACATCGATTTCGAGGCCATGCGCCGGGGCGACGACGACTACAAGAGCACGACCCGCGACGTGCGCCGGCTCCTCGATGAGCTCGAGAGCGAGGGCGTGGAAGGTATCGTGGTCGACCTGCGCAACAACGGCGGCGGCTCCCTGCAGGAGGCCAACGAGCTGACGGGGCTGTTCATCGAGTACGGCCCGACGGTACAGATCCGCCACTCCTCGCGGCGCGTCTGGCGCGACGGCAAGCGCATGCGCACGGCCTACTACGACGGCCCGCTGGTGGTCCTGATCAACCGGCTCAGCGCCTCCGCCAGCGAAATCTTCGCCGGCGCGATCCAGGACTACGAGCGTGGCATCATCGTCGGCGACCGTTCCTTCGGCAAGGGCACGGTACAGACCCTGGTCCCGCTCACCGAGGGACAGCTGAAGATCACCGAGAGCAAGTTCTACCGCATCTCGGGCGACAGCACGCAGCACCGCGGCGTCGTGCCGGACATCACCTTCCCCTCGCTCTACGACCCGGAGGATATCGGCGAGAGCTCCCTGGAGCACGCCCTGTCCTGGGACCAGATCAACCCCGTGCGCCACCGCCGCTACGGCGATCTGGACCCGCTGATCCCCGAGCTCTCCGCCCTGTTCCAGGAGCGCAGCGCCTCGGACCCGGACTTCAACTTCCTCGTCGACCGGGTCGCTCTCGCCGACGAGAACGACGATATCCAGGTCGTTTCCCTGAACGAAGAGACCCGGCGCGCCGAGCGCGAGGCCCGGGAGGCCCGTGCGCTGGCCATCGAGAACAAGCGCCGGCAGGCGCTGGGCGAGGAGCCCCTCGCCTCCTTCGATGACGATGAAGAGGACAGCGCCGGCGAAGACGGGGTAGATCCGGAGGACGGGGAAGAAGAGGGCGAGGACGAGGCGGACGTACTGCTGAGCGAGGCGGGGAACATCCTCGTCGACGCCCTGCTCATGCGCAAACAGGCCTACGCCATCCACAGCCCGGAAGAGGAATAGCGCCGCGCGCGGCGCCGCTTCACCGGGTCAGCGCACCACCCGCCCCTCCACGGGGCTGTACCAGCCGAGCTCCGCCGCCAGGCGGACCACGTCGCCGACGATGATCAGCGTCGGCGGCTCCGGCTTCTCCACCTCCACCACGGCCGTCATGGTGCCCAGGGTGCCCGTGATCACGCGCTGCTCCGGGCTGGTTGCTTTCTCCACCAGTGCGACCGGGGTAGTCGGATCGCGGCCGTGGGCAACGAGCTGCTCGCAGATGATCGGCAGGCCGACGAGCCCCATGTAGAAGACCAGGGTCTCCGTGGGCGACTGGAACTCCTCCCAGCGATGGCGAAGCTCGCCGTCCTTCGTGTGCCCGGTGACGAAGCGCACCGACTGCGCATAGTCGCGGTGCGTCAGCGGAATCCCCGCGTAGCAGGCGGCCGCGTTGGCGGCGGTGATGCCGGGCACGATCTGGAACGGAATCCCGGCGCGGGCAAGCTCATCCATCTCCTCGCCGCCGCGGCCGAAGACGAACGGGTCGCCGCCTTTCAAGCGCACCACGCACTTGCCCTGCCGGGCCAGCTCGACGAGGGTGCGGTTGATCTCATCCTGAGGGATGGTGTGCTCGGCGCGACGCTTGCCCACGTAGAGGCGCTCGGCGTCGCGACGCGCCAGTTCCAGGATACCCTCGCCGACCAGCCGGTCGTACAGGATCACATCGCCGCGCTGCAGGAGCCGCAGCGCCCGGAAGGTGAGCAGGTCCGGGTCGCCGGGGCCGGCGCCGATCAGGAACACCTCGCCGCGGGGCGCCTCGCCCCGCGCCAGGCGCGCATCCACGGCCGCTGCGGCGCCCGCCTCGTCCCCCGCGAGCACCTGCTCCGCGATGGGGCCCTCGGCCAGCTCCTCGAGGAGCCGGCGGCGGGCGCTCTCGTCGCTGATCGCCGCGCGCACGCGGTCGCGGCAGTCGCCGAGGAAGCGCGCGAGGCGGCCGAAGCCCGCCGGCAGCTGGGTCTCGAGGCGACGGCGAACGGCGCGGGCGAGCACCGGGCTGGCGCCGCCGGTGCCGATCGCCACCAGTAGCGGGTCCCGGTCGACGATGGCGGGAAACGTGAAGGAGCAGAGGGCCGGCGTATCCACCACGTTGACCGGCAGGCGCCGCGCCGCGGCTTCGTCGGCGACGGCCGCGTTGACCGACGCGTCCGGCGTGGCGGCGATCACCAGGTCGCGGCCGGCGAGATCACCGCGGCGGTAGCGCCGGCGCAGCCACTCCCCGCCGTGTTCGTCGAGCAGCGCCGCCAGCGCGGGGTCGATGGCCGGCGCCACCACGGTCACCCGCGCGCCCGCCCGACAGAGAAAACGCGCCTTGCGTAGCGCCACGGTGCCGCCGCCCACCAGCAGCACGGGCCGGCTTTCCAGGCGAAGGAAGACCGGCAGGGCGTGCATGATCAGGCGCCCAGCACAGCCCGGCCGCCGAGGTACGGGTGCAGCGCCTCGGGCAGGCGGACGCTGCCGTCGGCCTGTTGGCCGTTCTCGAGGATCGCCACCAGCGTGCGCCCCACGGCCAGCCCGGAGCCATTCAGCGTGTGCAGGAGCTCCGGCTTGCCGGTCTCCGGGTTGCGCCAGCGCGCCTGCATGCGCCGGGCCTGGAAGTCGCCGAAGTTGCTGCAGGAGGAGATCTCGCGGTAGGCGGACTGCCCCGGCAGCCAGACCTCGAGGTCGTAGGTCTTGCGGGCGGAGAAACCCATGTCGCCGCCGCAGAGCAGCACCTTCCGGTAAGGCAGCTCGAGGCGCTTCAGTACCGCTTCGGCGTGGCCCGTGAGCAGCTCCAGCGCAGCATCGGAATCCCCGGGGCGCACGAAGCGCACGAGCTCGACCTTCTCGAACTGGTGCTGGCGGATCATGCCGCGGGTGTCGCGGCCGTAGCTGCCCGCTTCGCTGCGGAAACAGGGGGTATGGCTGGTAAAGGCGAGACCGCTCTCTCCCAGCTCCGCATCCTCGAAGATGCGGTCGCGGCCGAGGTTGGTCACCGGCACCTCTGCCGTGGGGATCAGGTAGTAGTCGTGCTCCCCCTCGAGGCGGAACAGGTCTTCGGCAAACTTCGGCAGCTGCCCGGTGCCGCGCAGCGAGTCCGCGTTGACGATGTAGGGCACGTAGAGCTCCCGGTAGCCGTGCTCCTGCGTGTGCAGGTCGAGCATGAACTGGACCAGCGCGCGATGCACCCGGGCCAGTTCGCCGTGCATGACGACGAAACGGGAACCGGTGATCTTCGTGGCCGCCTCCGTGTCGAGGAGGCCCAGGGCCTCTCCGAGGTCCACGTGGTCCCGGGCCTCGAAATCGAAGGCCGGCGGCTCGCCCCAGCGCGAGATCTCGACATTCTCCGCCTCGCTGGCACCCTCGGGTACGGCCTCGTCGGGCAGGTTGGGTACGCCGGCGAGCCAGGCCTCGAGCTCACCCTGGGCTTCCCGGGCCGCTTCCGTGGCGCTGTCGAGGCGCTCACCGATGAGCGCAAGACGCTCGTTGACCTTCGCCTTGGCGTCGTCGACGGACATGCCCCCGCCCACGAGCTTGCCGATCTCCTTGCTGGCGGCCTTGCGCTCCGCGAGGAGTTCCTGGCTCTCGATATCCGCCGCCCGGCGGCGGCCGTCAAGGGCGCGGAAGGCCTCGGCGTCGAAGCGGAAACCGCGGCGGGCGAGTGCCTCGGCAACCGCCTCGGGGTCCTTTCTGAGTTCGCGAACGTCCAGCATGTTCTCTCTGTCCTGTGTTCAATCCGGTAGCTGCGGCTCAGGCAAGGGGGCGCAGCAGGTACATGGTGCCGGCGGCGGCGAGCACGCAGCCGATCACGCTGGCCAGCACGTAGGCGAGCGCGAGCGCCGGCTCACCCTGCTGCCACAGCTCCACCGTCTCGAGAGAAAAGGTCGAGAAGGTGGTGAAGGCGCCGAGGAATCCGACCATGAGCACGCTGCGCCAGTCCGGGTGGAGGCTGCCGCGCTCCAGCAGCACGAACACCGCGCCGATGCCCGCGGAGCCCGCGAGATTGACCAGGAAGGTCCCCACGGGCCAGGCGCCGGCCCAGAGGCTGTGCACGAGGCTCCCCAGCAGATAGCGGGCCACGGCACCGCCGGCGCCGCCGAGGGCCACGAAGAGCAGGTATTTCATGGCGCAGAATGCCCTTGCCGTCCTGCGCGGGGATTGTACGGCCTTTGGCAGCGCACCGACAGGCGTGACTAGTCGTCCTCGTAGCGTTTCCTGCTGCTGGCGGCATCGAGCGTCCGGAAACGCTCGAGCCGTTCGCCGATGCGCTGCTCCAGGCCGCGGTCCACCGGGTGGTAGAAGCGGGCCTTCTTCAGCGCGGCCGGGAAGTAGTTCTCGCCGGGCGCGTAGCCCCCCGGTTCATCGTGGGCGTAGCGGTAGTCCGCGCCGTGACCCTCGGCCCTCGCCAGCGCCGTGGGCGCGTTGCGCAGGTGGTTGGGTACTTCCTCGCTGCCCCCGCTCTCGACCGCCGCGGCGGCCGCCTTGAAGGCGCTGTAGACCGCGTTGCTCTTGGGCGCGACGGCGAGATAGACCACGGCCTGGGCGAGTGCCAGTTCGCCCTCGGGGCTGCCGAGGCGCTCCAGGACCTGCCAGGCGTCCAGCGCGAGCCCGAGGGCCCGCGGGTCCGCGTTGCCGATATCCTCGCTGGCCATGCGTACGACCCGCCGGGCCACGTAGAGCGGGTCGCAGCCGCCGTCGAGCATGCGACAGAGCCAGTACAGGGCCGCGTCCGGCGCACTGCCGCGCACGGCCTTGTGCAGCGCGCTGATCTGGTCGTAGAAGGCATCGCCGCCCTTGTCGAAGCGGCGCAGCGACTGCTGCAGTACCTCGTCGAGCAGTGCATCGTCGAGGGCCTGCGCCGGCCGGTCGCCGCCGGCGGCGAGGTCGACGGCCAGTTCCAGCAGGTTCAGGGCCCGCCGCCCGTCGCCGTCGGCCTGGGCGGCGATCCGCGCCAGCGCGCCCGGGGCCGCCGCCGGCGGATCCGGCAGGGCCGCCAGGCCGCGCTCGAGCAGCGTCTCCAGTTCCTCCTGCGCCAGCGTGCGCAGCTTGTACACCCGCGCCCGGGAAAGCAGCGCGCTGTTCAGTTCGAAGGCCGGGTTCTCCGTGGTGGCCCCGATGAAAATCAGGGTGCCGTCCTCCACGTAGGGCAGGAAGGCGTCCTGCTGGGCCTTGTTGAAGCGGTGCACCTCGTCGACAAAGAGCACCGTATCGCGGCCGCGGGCGCGGGCGGCGAGGGCCGCGTCGACCGCGCCGCGGATGTCCTTGACACCGGAGAGGACGGCGGAGAGCTGCAGGAACTGTGCATCGGCCGCCGCTGCGGCCAGGCGCGCGAGCGTCGTCTTGCCGACCCCCGGAGGCCCCCAGAACAGCATGGAGTGAAGCTGGCCGCGGGCGAGCGCCGTGGCCAACGGCTTGCCGGCGCCCAGGAGGTGGCGCTGCCCCACGAACGCATCGAGGCTCTCCGGGCGCAGCCTTGCCGCCAGGGGCTCGTAGGCACCGCCGGCGGTGCCGGCAAACAGGTCGTCGCTGCCGGCGGACGCCATCGGTCAGTCGTCTTCCCGGTACACGTCCACGTCGTCCGGGGGCGTGAACTCGAAAGTCCCGCCGGGCAGCGGGGACTCGTCGAGGCCCAGGAAGCGGATCGTGATGGCCTGTCCGAGCCGGTCGATAATGCGCATACTCGCGGGCAGCGCGCCGGCAAAGGCGAGCTCGGCCTCGCGGAAACCCGCGTCCGCCGCGCGCGGCACGACGCGGTAACGGTCCGGGCCCAGCGCCTCGACATCGAAGGCCTCGGCGAGGGCCGGCGCGTCGGCCGCCAGCAGCAGCAGGGGCGCGGCGGCACCGTCGTCGAAGCGGCGCCGCGTCGCTGTCGCCAGGTCGCGGTCGTAGTGCCAGAGCACGCCGTCACTGGCCACCAGCAGCTGGCTGTCCGGCTCGGTGATCTCCCAGCGGAACTGGTCCGGCCGGCGCAGGCTGAAGCGGCCGGCGCTGCGAGCGGGGGTTGCGGCACCACCGTTCTCGACCGTTTGCTCGAACCGCCCGCTCAGCTGCGCCAGCGGCGCCAGCCGCCCGGCGAGGACTTCCGCGGCGTCTGCCGCGCCGGCACCGTGAGGCAGGGCCAGCAGGCAGGCACAGGCCAGGATCCGGAGGAACACGGCTCAGTCACCGACCGGCGGCGGCGCGAGCACCTCGCGCTGCCCGTTGCTGCCCATCTCGGATACCACGCCCGCCGCCTCCATGGCCTCGATCAGCCGCGCCGCCCGGTTGTAGCCGATGCGCAGCTTGCGCTGCACGCTGGAAATGGACGCGCGGCGGCTCTGGGTGACGTAGTGCACGGCTTCGTCGTAGAGCGCGTCGTCCTCGTCGTCGCCCTCCTCCGACTGCAGCTCCCCCGGGGTGACGGCGACGCCGCTGCCCTCGTCCAGGAGCCCCTCGATGTAGGCCGGCGCGCCGCGGCGCTTCCAGTCGGAGACGACCCGGTGCACCTCGTCGTCGGAACAGAACGCGCCGTGGACGCGGTTCGGCAGACCCGAACCGGGCGGCAGGTAGAGCATGTCGCCGTAGCCCAGGAGCTGCTCGGCGCCCCCCTGGTCGAGGATGGTCCGCGAGTCGACCTTGGAGCTGACCTGGAAGGCGATGCGGGTGGGGATATTGGCCTTGATCAGGCCGGTGATCACGTCCACCGACGGGCGCTGGGTCGCCAGGATGAGATGGATCCCCGCCGCGCGGGCCTTCTGCGCAATGCGCGCGATCAGCTCCTCGACCTTCTTGCCGACGATCATCATCATGTCGGCAAACTCGTCGATCACCACCACGATGAAGGGCAGCGACTCCAGCGCCGGCGGCTGCTGTTCCTCGTCGGTCTCCGCGAAGATCGGGTCCGGCGTCCACAGCGGGTCGACCAGCGGGTTGCCGGCTTTGCGCGCCTCGTCGATCTTGCGGTTGAAGCCGGCGATGTTGCGCACGCCGAGCGCCGCCATGAGCTTGTAGCGCCGCTCCATCTCCGCCACGCACCAGCGCAGCCCGTTGGCCGCGTCCTTCATGTCGGTGATCACCGGCGTGAGCAGGTGCGGGATACCGTCGTAGACCGACAGCTCGAGCATCTTCGGGTCCACGAGGATCAGGCGCACCTCCTCGGGCGTCGACTTGTAGAGCAGCGACAGGAGCATGGCATTCACGCCCACGGACTTGCCCGACCCGGTGGTGCCCGCGACCAGCAGGTGCGGCATCTTGGCCAGGTCGGCGACCACCGGCTGGCCGGAAATGTCGTTGCCGAGGGCCAGGGTCAGCGCCGACTTCGACTGGTCGAAGGCGCGGGACGACAGCACCTGGCGGAAGTTGACCACTTCCCGGTCCTCGTTCGGGATCTCGATGCCGACCACGCTCTTGCCGGGAATGACCTCGACCACGCGCACGGAGATCACGGCGAGGGAGCGCGCGAGGTCCTTGGCGAGGTTGGAGATGCGCGAGACCTTCACCCCCGGTGCCGGCTGCAGCTCGAAGCGCGTGATGACCGGGCCGGGGTAGACGGCGGTCACCTCTGCCGAGACGCCGAAGTCCGCCAGCTTCAGCTCCAGCAGCTTGGACAGCTTCTCCAGCGCCTCGGCGGAAAAGCCCTTGCTCGGATCCTTGACCTCGGCATCGAGCAGCTCCAGCGGCGGCAGCTCGCCGGTGACCGGCGCGTCGAAGAGCGGTTTCTGCTTCTCGCGCTCGACACGTTCGCTGGTCTCCACCTTCGTCTCCAGCGGCTTGATCTTCGGCGGCTTGCGCTTCTTTTCCTTTTCGACGTGCTCGGTGATCACCGCCTTGCGCGCCTCGAGATGCCGCTCGCGGGCGCGCCGGTCGCGCAGGCTGTCGATGCGGGCGACGAGCCAGCTCCGCGACCGGCCCAGCCCGCCCAGCGCGGCGGCGCCCAGGCGGTCCATGAGCCGCAGCCAGGAAAGGTCCGTGAAGATCGTCACCCCGAACAGGAAGACGGCGACGAGAATGAGGCGGCTGCCCACGGCGCTGAAGGCGCCGGCGAAGGCGCTGCCGATCGCCTGGCCGAGGATGCCCCCCGCCCCCTGCGGCAGCGAGGACTGGCCGCTGTCATTGAGCGCGGCAAGCGCCGTCCCCGCGACCATCACCAGCACGAAGCCGAGCAGGCGTATGCTGACGTGGGTCCAGTCGAAGGGTCCGGGCTGGTGCCGCTCGAGGAAGATCACCAGCGCGCGGTAGCCGAGCATCACCGGGAACAGGTAGGCGGCCCAGCCGACCAGGGAGAGGAAGACGTCAGCCAGCCAGGCACCCGTCGGGCCGCCGAGGTTGCGCACCGCGCCGCCGCTGCCGGTCGCCGACCAGCCGGGGTCCCCGGTCGAGTAGGTCACCAGCGCGAGCAGCAGGTAGAGGCAGGCCGCGCTGATACCGATAAAGGCGCCCTCGCGCCAGCGCGGGCCCCAGTGGCTCTCCGTTGTTTTCGCCGTCCGCGCCACGCGCTGTCCTCGAGCCGCCGCCCCGGGGGCAGCAAAGCAAATAGTTTAACCAATCAAATCAGAAAGTTATAGGGCAAAGCTCGATTACTTTGCAAAAAGCGAACAGCCTTTGCCGGCACCGTCCCGATACTTTACCATTAGCGCCCTTTTCGACTCCCGCCAACGCAGACAGGACCGGTCCATGAGCGAACCCCAGCACCACTCCCTGATCATCCTCGGCTCGGGCCCCGCCGGCTACACGGCCGCGGTCTACGCGGCCCGTGCCAACCTGCAGCCGGTACTGATCACGGGGATGCAGCAGGGCGGGCAGCTGACCACAACCACGGAGGTGGAGAACTGGCCCGGCGGACCCGCGGACCTGCAGGGCCCGGCGCTCATGCAGCAGATGCTGGAACACGTGGAGCGCTTCGATACCCGGGTGATCTTCGATCACATCGAGGCCGTGGACCTGTCCCGGCGCCCCTTTCTCCTCGAGGGCAGCGGCCGCTACAGCTGCGACGCGCTGGTCATCGCCACCGGCGCCTCCGCCCAGTACCTCGGCCTGCCGAGCGAAGAGGCCTTCATGGGCAAGGGTGTCAGTGCCTGCGCGACCTGCGACGGCTTCTTCTACCGCAACCAGCGCGTCGCGGTCATCGGCGGCGGCAACACGGCGGTCGAGGAGGCCCTCTACCTCGCCAACATCGCCGAGGAAGTCGTGCTGGTGCACCGCCGCGATGCGCTGCGCGCGGAAAAGGTCCTCCAGGACCGGCTGTTCGCCCGCGAGCGCGAGGGCAAGGTCCGCATCCTGTGGAACCACGTGCTCGACGAGGTGCTCGGGGATGACAGCGGCGTGACCGGCATGCGCCTGCGCTCCACGGTGGATGACGCACTGCAGGAGGTACCGCTCTCCGGCGTGTTCATCGCCATCGGTCACAAGCCGAACACCGATATCTTTGCCGGCCAGCTCGCCATGCGCGAGGGCTACCTCACCGTGACCAGCGGGACGGACGGCAACGCCACGGCGACCAGCGTGCCGGGGGTATTCGCCGCCGGCGACGTCGCCGACCACGTCTACCGCCAGGCCATCACCTCCGCGGGCTTCGGCTGCATGGCCGCTCTCGACGCCGAGAAGTACCTGGACGCGCTGAAAGACGGCTAGTTCCCGTGCCGCTGCTGCCGTTCCTGGCGCCGGACGATCCCTTCCCGCCCTCCAGCGAGGCCCTCGACTACCCGAGCGGCCTCCTCGCCGTCAGCGAGGACCTCGGCCCCGACCGGCTCCTGGCCGCCTATCGGCGCGGCATTTTCCCCTGGTTCGAGGAGCCCCAGCCCGTGCTCTGGTGGACACCGGATCCACGGCTGGTGCTGTTTCCCGCCGAATTCCACTGCGCCCGCAGCCTGCGCCGCACGCTGCGCCGGCAGCGCTTCCGGCTCACCGTGGACGCCTGCTTCCGCGAGGTGATGGAGGCCTGTGCCGCCCCGCGCCCCGGCCAGGACGGGACCTGGATCTCGCCGCGCATGGTGGCCGCCTACGGGGCGCTCCACGACGCCGGCCACGCCCACAGCATCGAGGCCTGGGACCGGGAGGGGCGCCTGGCCGGCGGCCTGTACGGCGTGTGCATCGGCGGCGCCTTCTTCGGCGAGAGCATGTTCAGCCGCGCCCCCGATGCGTCCAAGGTCGCCCTCGCCGGTCTCGCGCATCTTCTCGAGGCGGGCGGCGGCCGGATCATCGACTGCCAGGTCGAGACAGATCACCTCCTTTCCCTGGGAGCCCGCTCCATCCCCCGAGTGGACTTCGAGGCGATGCTTGCCCAAACTGTGGATGACGAGATGAAACCGGGCGCCTGGCGCCTGCCGGCAGAGACGGGAGCATTGGCGTGACGTCCTCACTGCGAGATCTCAAGGTCTACACCACCTACCCGCACCGCTGCAGTTACCTGGAGCAGGAGGAGGCGACCACCCTGTTCATCGACCCGCGCCAGCCGGTCGACCAGGTGCTTTACACCAACCTCTCGCTGCTCGGCTTCCGCCGCTCCGGCAACCACATCTACCGGCCGCACTGCGCGCACTGCAACGCCTGTATCCCGGCGCGGATTCCGGTCGCGCAGTTCCAGCCGAACCGCAGCCAGCGGCGCAGCTGGCGGCGCAATAGCGACCTCTCGGTGCGCGAGGCCGGGCATATCCGCGACGACGAGTGTTACGGCCTCTACGAACGCTACATCCGCGAGCGCCACGCCGACGGCGACATGTTCCCGCCGGACCGGGAACAGTACGAGTCTTTCCTCAGCAATGCCTGGGATTGCACCCGCTACTACCAGTTCCGGGAGAATGACCGGCTCCTCGCCGTGGCCGTGGTGGACGAGATGCTGGACGGCCTGTCGGCGATCTACACCTTCTTCGATCCCGACGCCGCCGACCGGGGCCTCGGCCGCTACGCCATCCTCTGGCAGATCGAGACCGCCCGCGAACGCGACCTGCCGCACGTCTACCTGGGCTACTGGATCCGCAACTGCCGCAAGATGGCCTACAAGGCCGAGTACCGGCCCCTGGAACTCTACCGGGAAAACCGCTGGCAGGCCGTGGACCCGGGCGAGGCAGACGAGCTGTTCTGAGCGCCGCAGCCGCGGCCTTATCCCCCTTCCTTGACCCACTCGCGCCCCGTTTCGGGCTGGTGGCATCCCGGCGAGCTTTCCGGCAAAATGCGCGCTCGTCGTTTCAGGACCCCGGGGTCATATGGCAAAGGAAGACCAGATCGAGATGGAAGGGGAAGTCATCGACACCCTTCCCAACACCACCTTTCGCGTCAAGCTGGAGAACGGCCACGTCGTCACCGCGCACATCTCCGGCAAAATGCGCAAGAACTACATCCGTATCCTCACCGGTGACAAGGTCCGCGTCGAGCTGACGCCCTACGACCTCACCAAGGGCCGGATCACCTACCGCGAGCGCTGAGGCGCGCGCTCAGCCCTCCTCGGCGAGCGCGGCCTCCTCTTCTTCCACCCGCACTTCCAGCGCGTCCTCGGCCCTGTTCAGGCGCACGTAGGCGGTGCCGCCCGTGGCCAGGGGCCCGAAGAGCACGAGGTCTGCCAGCGGCTTCTTGATGTGCTCCTGGATGACCCGCTCCATGGGACGGGCGCCCATGTTCCGGTCGTAGCCTTTCTCCACCAGCCACAGCCGTGCATCCTCGTCGACGTCGAGCAGTACCCGCTTCTCGTCGAGCTGCCCCTGCAGTTCCGACAGGAACTTGTCGACCACCGTGAGGATGACGTCCTCCCCCAGCGGCTCGAACTGCACGATGCTGTCGAGGCGGTTGCGGAACTCCGGCGTGAACAGCTTGTTGATCGCCTCGAGGGCGTCGGTGCTGTGGTCCTGGGTGGTGAAGCCGATGGTCCGCCGGCTGACGTTCTCGGCGCCGGCGTTGGTGGTCATCACGAGGATCACGTTGCGGAAGTCGGCCTTGCGGCCGTTGTTGTCCGTGAGCGTGCCGTGGTCCATGACCTGCAGCAGCAGGTTGAACACCTCCGGGTGGGCCTTCTCGATCTCGTCGAGGAGCACCACCGCGTGCGGGTGCTTGGTCACCGCCTCGGTGAGCAGCCCGCCCTGGTCGAAGCCCACGTAGCCCGGCGGTGCACCGATAAGCCTGGACACGGTGTGCCGCTCCATGTATTCCGACATGTCGAAGCGGATCAGCTCGAGGCCGAGGATCTTCGCGAGCTGCCTGGTCACCTCGGTCTTGCCCACCCCGGTGGGGCCGGCGAGGAGGAAGGAGCCGATCGGCTTGTCGCCGCCGCGCAGCCCGGCCCGCGCCATCTTGATCGAGGTGGACAGGGCGGTGACCGCCTTGTCCTGCCCGAACACGACCATGCGCAGGTTGCTCTCGAGCTTCTGCAGCACTTCCTTGTCGTTGCTGCTGACGGTCTTCGGGGGGATGCGGGCGATCTTCGCCACCACCGCCTCGACATCGCTCTTGCCGACGACCTTCTTGCGCTTCGACGGCGGCTGCAGCTGCTGGTAGGCACCGGCCTCGTCGATCACGTCGATGGCCTTGTCCGGCAGGAAGCGGTCGGTAATGTAACGGGCGGAGAGGTCCGTGGCCACGCGCAGCGCCTTGTCGGTGTAGCGCAGGCCGTGGTGCTCCTCGAAGCGGGACTTGAGACCCTTGAGAATCTTGTAGGCGTCATCGGGGCTCGGCTCCAGCACGTCCACCTTCTGGAAGCGCCGCGACAGGGCGCGGTCCTTGTCGAAGATGCCCCGGTATTCGCTGAAAGTGGTGGAGCCGATGCAGCGCAGCTTGCCGGAGGTGAGCAGCGGCTTTAACAGGTTGCTCGCATCCATGACGCCGCCGGAAGCGGCCCCGGCGCCGATGATCGTGTGGATCTCGTCGATGAAGAGGATGGCCCCCTCCCGGCGCTTGAGCTCGGCGAGCAGGCCCTTGAAGCGCTTCTCGAAATCGCCCCGGTACTTGGTCCCCGCGAGGAGCGCGCCAAGGTCCAGCGCGTAGACACAGCCGTCCTTTAGCAGCTCGGGCACCTCGCCGTCGACGATCATCTTCGCCAGGCCCTCGGCGATGGCGGTCTTGCCCACCCCGGACTCGCCCACCAGCAGCGGGTTGTTCTTGCGCCGGCGGGCCAGCACCTGCACCACCCGCTCCACCTCGGCGATGCGGCCGATGAGGGGGTCGATGCGACCGGCCTCGGCCTCGGCGTTCAGGTTGGTGGCGTAGGTGTCGAGGGGGTTGGCCTCGGCTTCCTCGGCGCCCGCCTCGGCGGTGGCACCGGGGATCTGCTCGTCATCGCCCTCCTCGTCGGACACCTTGGAGATGCCGTGGGTGATGTAGTTGACGACGTCGAGACGGGTGACGCTCTGGGTTTTGAGGAAGTAAACGGCCTGGCTTTCCTGCTCGGAGAAAATTGCGACCAGGACATTGGCGCCGGTCACCTCGCTCTTGCCGGAGGACTGCACGTGGAACACCGCGCGCTGCAGTACCCGCTGGAAGCCCAGGGTGGGCTGCGTCTCGCGCTCCGCGTCGTCCTCCGGGATCAGCGGCGTGGTCGAATCGATGAACTCGACGAGGTCACCGCGCAGGTTGCTGATCTCGGCGCCGCAGGCCTTGAGGACCCGGATGGCGTCGTTGTTGTCGAGGAGCGCGAGGAGCAGGTGCTCCACGGTCATGAACTCGTGCCGGCGTGCCCTCGCCGCCCGGAACGCGTCGTTGAGGGTCTGCTCAAGATCCTTGCTCAGCATGGCCAGTGCTCCCCGGGGTTCAACCCTCCGATGCCTCGATTTCGCACAGGAGCGGATGCTGATTCTCCCGTGCGTACTGGTTAACCTGCGCCGCCTTGGTCTCGGCGATATCCCGGGTGTAGACGCCGCAGACGCCCTTGCCCTGGGTGTGCACCGTGAGCATGACCTGGGTCGCCTGCTCGCGGTTCATGAGGAAGAACAGCTCCAGGACTTCGACGACGAACTCCATGGGCGTGTAGTCGTCGTTGAGGAGGACGACCTTGTACAGCGGGGGCTTCTTGAGCTCGGGCCGCGCATTCTCGAGCGCGAGACCGCCATCGGCGTCGTCTTCCTGCGCGGACAGGCGCACGGGGAAACGGCTGCGCATCATGCTCACGATACTGCTCTTCGGCTCCCTCGGATTTAATGCCAACGCCTGCATTATAAGACAAATCTCCTTGAATCCCAGCGCGCGCGCAGTGGGTTTCACGTACAGGAATGACGGTGTGTCAAGGTCCCGGGCCGTGGCGCAGGCCTGCCCCCGGTCATCCATGACGACGCAAAAAAAAGGCCCGCTCGCGCGGGCCTCTTGCGGAGCGCAACGGCCTCACATGTGCTCGATGAGCGCGTCGCCGAAGCCCGAGCAGCTGACCAGGGTGGCGCCTTCCATGAGGCGCTCGAAGTCGTAGGTCACCGTGCCGGCCTGGATAGCGCCGTTCATGCCGTTGATGATGAGGTCGGCGGCCTCGTTCCAGCCGAGGTGACGCAGCATCATCTCGGCAGAGAGGATCAGCGAGCCCGGGTTCACCTTGTCCTGGCCGGCGTACTTCGGCGCGGTGCCGTGGGTCGCCTCGAACAGCGCCACGGTGTCGGACAGGTTGGCTCCCGGCGCGATGCCGATGCCGCCGACCTGGGCCGCCAGGGCGTCGGAGAGGTAGTCGCCGTTGAGGTTCAGGGTGGCGACCACGCTGTAGTCCTTCGGCCGCGTCAGGATCTGCTGCAGCATGGCGTCGGCGATCACGTCCTTGATGACGATCTGCTTGCCGTTGTTCGGGTTCTTGATCTCGACCCAGGGGCCGCCGTCGAGGAGCTCACCACCGAACTCTTCCTGGGCCAGCTGGTAGCCCCAGTCGCGGAAGGCGCCCTCGGTGAACTTCATGATGTTGCCCTTGTGCACGAGGGTCACGGAGGGCAGGTCCTGGTCGATGGCGTACTGGATGGCCTTGCGCACCAGGCGCTGGGTGCCTTCCTTCGACACCGGCTTGATGCCGATGCCGCAGTTTTCGGGGAAGCGGATCTTGGTGGCGCCCATCTCGTTGATGATGAAGTCGATGACCTTCTTCGCCTCGTCCGTGTCCGCCTGGTACTCGATGCCGGCGTAGATGTCCTCGGAATTCTCGCGGAAGATGACCATGTTGCAGTCGCCGGGGTTCTTCACCGGCGAGGGCACGCCCTCGAACCAGCGCACCGGGCGCAGGCAGGTGTAGAGGTCGAGCTCCTGGCGGAGAGCCACGTTCAGGGAGCGGAAACCACCGCCCACCGGGGTGGTCAGCGGACCCTTGATCGCCACCGAGTAGGTCTTGATGGCCTCCAGGGTTTCGCCGGGGAACCAGTCGCCCTCGTAGAGTTCGGCGGCCTTCTCGCCGGTGTAGATCTCCATCCAGGAGATTTTCTTCTTGCCGCCGTAGGCCTTCTCAACGGCAGCGTCGACCACCTTGATCATGACCGGGCTGATATCCACCCCGATGCCGTCACCCTCGATGTAGGGGATGATCGGGTTGTCCGGGACGCTGAGGCTGTGGTCGTCATTGACCGTGATGCGTTCACCCGTCTCGGGCACCTGGATGTGCTGATAGCCCATTGAATGTCTCCAATACTGTGTGGTTGGATGGTGAGCGGTTTAACGCCCTTGTGGGGCTCCGCTCAAGCGGCACACAGTGTACCAGATTTACCTCCGCGCCTCCCCTTGCAAGGCGCAGCTGCGCCGCCTCTGCGGCCTTGACGGACGCTCGATCGAGCCTTGACCGGGCCATCACTGAGCCGGCACTGAGCCACCGCCGAGAAAGTAGCCGGGAGAGCCCCCGTGGCCGAGATCATCCTGTTCAACAAGCCCTTCCGGGTGCTGAGCCAGTTCACCGACAGCGAGGGCCGGCGCACGCTCGCAGACTTCCTAGACGCCCCCGGTTTCCGCCCCGCCGGCCGCCTTGACTACGACTCCGAGGGGCTGCTCCTGCTCACCGACGACGGGGCCCTGCAGCAGCGGATCGCCAACCCCCGCCACCGACACTGGAAGACCTACCTCGCACAGGTCGAGGGCGAGGCGACGGAGGCGCGGCTCGCGGCGCTGCGCGCGGGGCCAGCGCTCAAGGACGGCCCCACGCTGCCCTGCCGGGTTCGCCGCATCAGCCCGCCGCCGCTGTGGCCGCGGGTGCCGCCGGTGCGCCAGCGCCAGTCGGTCCCGGACTGCTGGCTCGAGCTGTCACTGCGCGAGGGCCGCAACCGGCAGGTGCGCCGGATGACGGCCGCGGTCGGCCTGCCCACGCTGCGCCTGGTGCGCACCGCGATCGCCGACTGGACCCTCGGCGGCCTCGCCCCCGGTGCCTGGCGGCGTACCCGGGTACACCTGCCGGCGGCGCCGGCGCGGGGGCGGCGGTGAGTCGCTGGGCGCCGCGGGCGACGGTCGCCACGGTGGTCTTCGACGGCAGTCGCTACCTGCTGGTGGAAGAGCGGGACAAGGCCAGCGGGGCGCGGGTCTTCAACCAGCCGGCAGGGCACCTCGAGCGCGGCGAGGGGCTGGCCGAGGCCGCGCTGCGCGAAGTCCGCGAGGAGACCGCGTGGCAGGTCGAACTCACGGGCATCATCGGCGTATCCCTCTATACCCCGCCGGCCGGCAGCCCCGACTTTCTGCGCACGACCTTCCTCGCGCGGCCGCTGTCGCGACTGTCCGGCTCGGCCATCGACGACGACATCAACGCCGTGCACTGGCTCCGCTACGAGGAAATCCTCGCGCGTTCTGCTAGAATGCGCAGCCCGCTGGTGCTCGCCGCCATAGAGCGCCACCGCGCCGGCGCCATCCACTCCCTGGAACTGCTCTTCGACCCTTGACTGGCCTGTGCTGACGCCGTGACCGCCAACGCTTCCAAGACCGTCATCGTCGGCATGTCCGGCGGCGTCGACTCGTCGGTGAGTGCCCTCCTCCTGCTCGAGGCCGGGTACCGGGTCGAGGGCCTGTTCATGAAGAACTGGGACGAGGACGACGGGACGGAGTACTGCACGGCCAAGGCCGATTACGCCGACGCCCAGGCCGTGGCGGACCGCCTCGGCATCACCCTGCACGGCGCCAACTTCGCCGCCGAGTACTGGGACAACGTCTTCGAGCACTTTCTCGCCGAGTACCGGGCCGGACGCACGCCGAACCCGGATATCCTCTGCAACCGCGAGATCAAGTTCCGCGCCTTCCTCGACTACGCGCTACACCTCGGTGCCGACTGTATCGCCACCGGGCACTACGCCCGCCGCGGCAGCGACGAGGCCGGCAGGGCCACGCTGCTGAAGGGCCTGGACGCCAACAAGGACCAGAGCTACTTCCTCCACGCCGTCGGCCACGAGGAACTCGCCCGCACGCTCTTCCCCCTGGGTGAGCTGCCGAAGCCACGGGTGCGGGACCTGGCCGCCGCCGCGGGGTTCGTGACCCACGACAAGAAGGACTCCACGGGCATCTGCTTCATCGGCGAGCGCCGCTTCAGCGATTTCCTGAAGCAGTATCTGCCCGCACAGCCCGGGGACATCGTCAGCCTGGACGGCGAGCACCTCGGTCGCCACCAGGGGCTCATGTACCACACGATCGGCCAACGCCAGGGCCTCGGTATCGGCGGCCTCGCCGGGCGCGACGAGGCGCCCTGGTACGTAGTCGGCAAGGACCTCGAGGCCAACGAGCTCCTCGTCGCCCAGGGCAACGATCACCCGGCGCTCTACAAGGAGACGCTGTGGACCAGCCCGCCGACCTGGGTCAGTGGCGAGGCTCCGTCCCTGCCGCTGCACTGTGCCGCCAAGATCCGCTACCGCCAGGCCGACCAGGCCTGCACGGTCCACGCGGACGGGGACGGCCTGCGCGTCGTCTTCGATACACCCCAGCGCGCCGTCACCCCCGGCCAGTCGGCGGTGTTCTACCAGGGTGACCGCTGCCTCGGCGGTGCCATCATCGAGCGCGCGGCCTGACCCCGTGGCGGCGCCGCTGAAGGAGCAGGCCCTTGCCCTGGCCGGCGTCGCCCAGGCGGCGCGTCTGGTCGACCAGGTCGCGCGTACGGGCAGCTACCCGGAGCGCTTCCTCGCGGCCTCCATCCGCAGCCTGTTCCAGTTCGACCCGCCCGACACGGCGGCCGTCTATGACGGCCTGCCGGGAGTCAAGCTGGGCCTCGACACGCTGGCCGCGATCCTCGCCAACCGGCAGGCGCCGGAGCACCGCGAGGTGGTCCGCTACGTATTTTCCCTGCTCTACCTCGAGCGCCGTTTCGCGGCGGACCCGGAGCGCATGGCGGTGGTCCGCTCGCGCCTGGAGCACGCGAGCTTCAAGGCGGAGCATTTCAGCAGCCATGTCGGCCCCGTCTGCCACAGCCTGGCGGGTATCTACCAGGACACGCTGAGTACGCTGCGCTTCCGCATCAAGGTGACCGGCAGCGCCCAGCACCTGCAGGATCCGCGCATGGCCGACACGGTGCGCGCACTGCTTCTCGCCGGCGTTCGCTCCGCCCACCTCTGGCGTCAGCTCGGCGGCCGCCGCTGGCGCCTCGTGTTCGAGCGGCGCCGCCTCCTGGCGGCCTGCCAGGCGCTGTCCCGGGAACTTGGGGTGGTGTAACATCCCGGCTTTTTCCGGGGAGCCACCCATGGAGCTTTCGGCCTTAACCGCGGTCTCGCCCATCGACGGTCGCTACGGCGACAAGACCCGCGCCCTGCGCGACATCTTCAGCGAGTACGGCCTGATCAAGCGCCGCGTCCTGGTCGAGGTGCGCTGGCTGCAGCAGCTCGCCGCGCACCCGCGCATTACCGAGGTTCCCGCCCTTTCCGAGGACGCCAACGCGCGGCTGGAGCAGCTGCTGACTGCTTTCGGGCCCGACGCCGCCGCCCGCGTCAAGGCGATCGAGGCGACGACCAACCACGACGTGAAGGCCGTCGAGTACTTCCTCAAGGAGCGCATCGCCGATTCGCCGGAGCTGGCCGCGGTCAGCGAGTTCGTGCACTTCGCCTGCACCTCCGAGGACATCAACAACCTCTGCCACGCGCTCATGCTGCGCGACGGCATCGAGGGCGTGCTGCGCCCGGCGCTGGCGCGGATCGAGGCGAGCCTTGCCGCCTTCGCCCGGGAGCACGCCGAGCTGCCCATGCTCTCGCGCACCCACGGCCAGACCGCCAGCCCGACGACCGTCGGCAAGGAGTTCGCCAACGTCGTCGCCCGCCTGCGCCGGCAGCTCGCGGTCCTCGACCGCTGCGAGTACCTCGGCAAGATCAACGGCGCCGTCGGCAACTACAACGCGCACCTCGCGGCCTACCCCGACGTCGACTGGCCCGCGAACGCACGCAGTTTCGTCGAGTCCCTGGGCCTCGGCTTCAATGCCTACACCACGCAGATCGAGCCCCACGACTACATGGCCGAGCTGTTCGACACCCTGGGACGCATCAACACGATCCTCGTCGATTTCAGCCGGGATGTCTGGGGCTACATTTCCCTCGGCTATTTCCGCCAGCGGACCGTGGCCGGCGAAGTGGGTTCCTCCACCATGCCGCACAAGGTGAACCCGATCGACTTCGAGAATGCCGAGGGCAACCTGGGCCTCGCCAACGCCCTCTTCGACCACCTGGGCGGCAAACTGCCGGTAAGCCGCTGGCAGCGCGACCTGACCGATTCCACGGTGCTGCGCAACATGGGCGTGGCCGCCGGCTACAGCCTGATCGCCTACGCCAGCCTCGAGAAGGGTCTGGGCAAGCTGCAGGTGGACGAAGCGCGCCTCGCCGCGGACCTCGACGGTGCTTGGGAAGTGCTCGCCGAGGCGGTGCAGACGGTGATGCGCCGCCACGGCATCGAGCAGCCCTATGAGAAGCTCAAGGACCTGACCCGGGGGCAGGCGATCAACGCCGAACGCCTCGCCGCCTTCATCGACGGCCTCGCGCTGCCGGAAGCGGCCCGGGCCGAGCTGCGCGCCATGACGCCCGCGAGCTACACGGGCAACGCGGCCTACCAGGCCCGCGCCCTGGACTGACGCCGTGGCCGCCGAGCCGCTCGCCATCGACTGGGACGCCTTCCTCGCCCACGACTGGCAGCAGCGGCCGCGGCTCTTCCGCCGCGCCCTCCCCGGCTTCGAGCCGCCCCTCGACGGCGACGACCTCGCCGGTCTCGCCATGGAGCCGGAGGCCGAGGCGCGCATCGTCGAGCAGCGGCCGGATGGCTGGCTGCAGGCCGACGGACCCTTCGCGCCCGAGGACTACGATCGCGACCATCCCTGGACCCTCCTCGTGCAGGGCGTGGACCGCTGGACGCCGGCGGTCGGCGAGCTGCTGGACACCCTCGCCCCGATCCCCCGCTGGCGCATCGAGGACGTCATGGTGTCCTGGGCAGCCGACGGCGGCAGCGTCGGTCCCCACTACGACAACTACGACGTGTTCCTGCTCCAGGGCAGCGGGCGCCGGCGCTGGCGCATCGGCGACTACTGCGAGCAGGACTGCGAGCTCCTGCCCCATCCCACGCTGCGTCTCCTCGCCTCGTTCGAGGCGCGCGAAGAATACCTGCTGGAGTGCGGCGACATTCTCTACCTGCCGCCGCGCATCGCCCACTGGGGCATCGCGGAGGGCGCGTGCACGACCTATTCCCTCGGCCTGCGCGCCCCGCGCCTGAACGACATGGTGTCGCGCTGGGCGGACCGGCTGCTCGAGACCCTCGACGACGAGCTCTTCTACCAGGACCGGCACCTGGAGCCCGCCCGTCGCGCCGGTGAGATCCGCCCGCGGGACCTCGAACGGGCCCGGCTGCAGCTGCAGGCCGCCCTCGACCAGCTGGAGGGCAACGACTGGTTCGGCGAACTGGTGACGGACAACCCGCACGCGGAGCCGCCCGGGGCGGAGGAGATCGAGGCGGCCCGGGCGCGCCTCGCGGCGCCGCGCGCCGCCGCCCGCGCCCGGCAGGGTGCGCGTATCGCCTGGCAGACCGAGGGCGCGGCGCTGCTCGTGTTCGTCAATGGCGCCAGCCTGCAGGTCGGGGTGGGCGTGCGCGACAGCGTGATACAACTGGCGGCGGGTGAGCCGATCGCCGGCGCGGCGCTCGGGGCGCTGCGCGAAAGCACCGACGGCGAGCGCCTGCTCGCACACTGCCTGGACTGGGGGGCCATCGATGTCTACTGAGCCGACGCTGTCCCGCGCCCGCTGGGCGCAGGACGAGGAGACGCTGAAGCAGCTGAGGGAAACGGTTTTCGTGCAGGAGCAGCAGGTACCGGCGGAGATCGAGTGGGACGGCCGCGACCGGGACGCGGTCCACGTCATCGCCCGCGACGGCGAGCGGGCCATCGCCTGCGGGCGTCTCCTGGCCGACGGCAAGATCGGCCGCATGGCCGTGCTCCCCGACTGGCGCGGCCGCGGTGTCGGTGCGACGATTCTCGCCGCGCTGGTCGACGAGGCGAGGCAGCAGGGGCTGCGCCGCGTCTACCTGCACGCGCAGGCGCACGCCGAGGGCTTCTATGCCGCCCAGGGATTCGGCGCCGAGGGCGAGCGCTTCGAGGAGGCCGGCATCGCCCACGTGGCCATGGCGCGCGAGATCGATTTCCTGGATTGCCCCGTGCCGGTGGCGCCGGTCTACCAGCCGGAGCCCTTCGCGACGCTGTTCCTGTCGCTGGCGCGCAGCGCCCGGCGCCACCTTGCGGTGCTCAGCCCTTCGCTGGACCCGGCCCTGTTCGAACCGCCCGGCGTGAGCGAGGCGCTCACCGCCCTCTGCCGCCAGACCCGCGAGGCGGAGGTGCGCATCCTAGTCGCCGACGGCCGCGCCCTGACCGCGCGCGGCAGCGGCCTCCTGGCCCTGGCCCGGCGCCTGCCGAGCAAGCTGTTCCTGCGCGAACTGCCGGAGCACCCGCAGTGGCCCGGCGACAGCTGCGTGCTCCGCGACCGGGACGGCCTCCTCGCACTGCCCGCCGACCCCCTGAGCGGCGGCAGCTATCATCCGGACGACCGGCCGCGGGTCGCCCAGGAACTGGATCGCTTCGATACGCTGTGGCGCCAGGGCCAGGAGACGGCGGAGCTGCGCGCCCTGCACATTTAGGGCCGGCAGCCGAAGCCGGGAGCGCGCCGGAGGGCTAGACCAGGTCGACGATCTGGCGCGCGGCGTTGTAGGGGGTGGTCCGCTGTGCCTCGACGTCGGCCTCGAGCCGGGGCAGCAGGTCCTTGAGCGCCGGCTCGGCCTGCAGCCGCGCGAGCAGCATCTCGCGCACGAGCTGGTGCATCCAGTCGCGGTACTGCCGCGCGCGGCGCGCGTCGAAGGCGCCGAGCTTCTTCGCCTCGAGGTAGTAGTCGACCACCATGCCCCAGACCGCATCGATCTGCAGCCGCTTCAGCGCCGAGCAGGTCATCACCCGCGGCGTCCAGAAGCTCGTGTGGCGCAGCAGGCCCATGGCGCTGAGGTAGTGCTGCCGGGACTGGCGCGCGAGCTCCTCGCTGGCGCCGTCGGCCTTGTTGATCACCAGGGCGTCGGCGAGCTCGAGGATGCCCTTCTTGATGCCCTGCAGCTCGTCGCCACCGCCGGGCAGCATGAGCACCATGAAGAAATCGACCATGGCCGCCACCTGGTACTCGGACTGGCCGACACCCACGGTCTCCACCAGGATCACGTCGTAGCCGGCGGCCTCGCAAAGGAGCATGGTCTCGCGGGTCTTCTGGGCGACGCCGCCGAGGGTGCCCTCGGAGGGCGACGGGCGGATGAAGGCCTCGTCGCGGCGGGAGAGCTCCTCCATGCGCGTCTTGTCGCCGAGGATCGAGCCGCCGCCGAGCGGTGAACTCGGGTCGACGGCGAGGACGGCGACGCGCTTGCCCTGCTCGATGAGATGCAGGCCGAAGGCCTCGATGAAGGTCGACTTGCCGACCCCCGGCACCCCGGTGATGCCAACCCGGACGCTGTGCCCCGTCGCCGGCAGTACATCCTCGAGCAGCGCCTGCGCCGCATCGCGGTGCGCCGGCAGCCGGCTTTCGACCAGGGTGATCGCCTTGGCGAGGGCGCGGCGGTCGCCGCGCTTCAGCGCATCGACGTCAACGGCGGCCATTCAGTCGCCGACGGCCTCGTTGATGGCCGTGAGAACTTCCCTGGCCGCCGCGGGAATGGGCGTGCCGGGGCCGAAGATGCACTTCACGCCGGCCTCGCGGAGCACGTCGTAGTCGCCGCGGGGAATGACGCCGCCGGCGATGACCACGATCTCGCCGGCACCCTGCTTGCGCAGCTCCTCGATGAGGGCGGGCACGAGGGTCTTGTGCCCGGCGGCCAGGGACGACGCCCCGACCACGTGCACGTCGTTCTCGATCGCCTGGCGGGCGACTTCCTCGGGCGTGGAGAACATGGGCGAGAGGTCGATATCGAAGCCGACGTCGGCGAAGGCCGTGGCCACCACCTTGGCACCGCGGTCGTGACCGTCCTGGCCCATCTTGCAAACGAGCATGCGCGGGCGCCGGCCGTGGCGCTCGACGAAGGCCTCGATGTCACCGGCAATGGCCTGCCAGTCTCCGTCTTCCTTGAAGGCGGAGCCGTAGACGCCGGACACCGTCTGCGCGTGGGCATTGAAGCGGCCGAACTCACGCTCGAGGGCGAAGGAGATCTCGCCCACGGTGGCCCGGCGCCGGGTGGCCTCGATAGACAGTTCGAGGAGGTTGCCCTCACCGGACACGGCGGCCTGGTAGAGCTGCTCGAGGATCGCCTCGACGGCCTGCTCGTCGCGCTCGCCGCGGATCTTCTCCAGCCGGGCGAGCTGTGCCTTGCGTACCGCCTCGGTCTCGATCTCCAGCACCTCGACCGCGTCGTCGTAGCCGGAGCGGTACTTGTTGACCCCGACGATGACGTCATCGCCGCGGTCGATGCGCGCCTGCTTGCGTGCGGCCGCCTCCTCGATGCGCAGCTTGGGCATGCCGCTCTCGATGGCCTTGGCCATACCGCCGGCTTCCTCCACTTCCTCGATCAGCTCCCAGGCGCGGTCGGCCATGTCCTGGGTCAGCTTCTCCATGAAGTAGCTGCCGCCCCAGGGGTCGACCACGTTGGTGATATGGGTCTCTTCCTGGATGATCAGCTGCGTGTTGCGGGCAATGCGCGCGGCAAACTCCGAGGGCAGCGCAATGGCCTCGTCGAGGGCGTTCGTGTGCAGCGACTGGGTGCCGCCGAACACCGCGGCCATGGCCTCGATGGTCGTGCGCACCACGTTGTTGTACGGGTCCTGCTCGGTCAGCGACCAGCCGCTGGTCTGGCTGTGCGTGCGCAGCATGGAGCTCTTCGGATTTTCGGGGTTGAACTCGGAGACGATCTTCGCCCAGAGCAGCCGGGCCGCGCGCAACTTGGCGATCTCCAGGTAGAAGTTCATGCCGATGCCCCAGAAGAAGGACAGCCGCGGCGCGAACTCGTCGATGTGCAGGCCCGCCGCGATCGCCGTGCGGATGTACTCCTTGCCGTCGGCGAGCGTGTAGGCGAGCTCGAGGGCGGCATCCGCCCCGGCTTCCTGGATGTGGTAGCCGGAGATGGAAATCGTGTTGAAGCGCGGCATGTGCCGCGAGCAGTAGGCGATGATGTCGCCGATGATCTTCATGCTCGGGGCCGGCGGGTAGATGTAGGTGTTGCGGACCATGAACTCCTTGAGGATGTCGTTCTGGATGGTCCCGGCCAGCTGCTCCTGGGCGACGCCCTGCTCCTCCGCGGCGACGATGTAGCCGGCGAGCACCGGGAGCACGGCGCCGTTCATGGTCATGGACACGGACACCTGGTCCAGCGGGATGCCGTCGAAGAGGATCTTCATGTCCTCGACGGAATCCACCGCGACGCCGGCCTTGCCCACGTCCCCGGTGACCCGGGGGTGGTCCGAGTCGTAGCCGCGGTGCGTGGCGAGGTCGAAGGCCACGGAGATGCCCTGGCCGCCGGCGGCGAGTGCCTTGCGGTAGAAGGCGTTCGACTCCTCCGCCGTGCTGAAGCCGGCATACTGGCGGATGGTCCAGGGCCGCCCGGCGTACATGGTCGCCTGCGGGCCGCGCAGGTAGGGCGCCATGCCGGGCATGGTGTCGGTATACTCGAGCCCCTCGAGGTCGGCCGCCGTGTACAGCGCCTTGACGTCGATACCCTCCGGGGTGTGCCAGGTCAGCTCCGACGGGTCCCTGCCCTTCATCTGCTTGGTGGCCAGTTCGCGCCAGGCCTCGGGCGTCGCCTTCTCGCGGTCGTAGATTTTCTTGCTCATGTCAGTGCTCCGCGCCCGGCTGGTTCAGCTCGATGAGCACACCGTCACAGCTCTTCGGGTGGATGAAAATGGTCAGGCAGCCGTGTGCCCCCGGGGCGGGTTCGTCGGCCAGGAACTGGTAGCCCTTCTCCCGCAGCCGGGCGACATCGGCGTGGATGTCGTCGGTGCGGAAGCAGAGGTGGTGGATGCCGCCGCCGCGTTTCTCGAGGTACTTCGCGATCGGCCCCTCGCCGCGCAGCGGGTGCACCAGCTCGATGCTGGTCTCCGGGAGCGGGAAGAAGGCGGTTGCCGTCTTTGCGGCCTCCACGTCCTCGGTCCCCTCGAAGGGCAGGCCGAAATCCTCCATGAAGCGCCTGATGGCGGCTTCCAGGTCCGGCACGGCAATGGCAATGTGGTCCAGGGCTGTGATCATGGGGTCTCCTCAGACAAGCTGGGCCAGGAATTCGTCGGTGGCGGCGCGCCGGCGGGCGGCGACCTCCTCCGGGGACTCGATGACGATCTTCTCGTCGGGCGTGATCTTGAAAAGCGGCTGGCCCTTGCTGATGATCACGCCGTCGTCCTCCACCAGCACGTCGTCCACGGTCCCCGAGAAGGGCGCGTAGACCTTGTTGAACATCTTCATCACCTCGATGATGTACAGCGGGTCGCCGGCATCGAAGTGATCGCCGGCGCGGACGTAGGGCTCGTGCGCCGGGGTCTCGCGGCTGTAGAACATGCCGCCGCTCTCGGCGAGGATCTCGTCCGCCTTTGCGCGCGGCGGCGGCACCAGCACCTTGGCCATGGCCGCCTGGTGCTCCGCATCGAGGAGTCGCTCCGGGATGTGGATGCTCAGGTCCGCGTTCACCGACAGCTCGTAGAAGCCCGAGGCCTCGGCCAGGCTCGGCAGGACGGCGAGCAGTTCCATGCCGGCCTGGAAGCCGCGGTGCGCGGCCCGCGCGGCGGCCCACTGCGCTTCCTCGACCCCTTCCGGTGCACTGTCATCCTCGAGCCGTGACTGCAGCGCCAGCCAGTCTTCGTCGCCGGTCACCGCGTGCAGCTCGCGGTAGAAGGCGAGCCCCGCCTGGAGGATCTCGTGGTCGTGGTCCCAGATCACCGAGGCGGCGGGCGCATCCGGGTCGTAGTCCATGTCGAGGTAGTGATAGGTCTCGTCGAGGAGCACGAGCGGGTTGCCGTTCCAGCTGATGTGCCCGTCGACCACGGTGTAGCTGTCGCGCTGTACGCTGAGCCAGCCCGCGAGCATGTGCGGCTGCGCGAGCAGCAGCTCGAGGGGCCGCAGCAGCAGGGTCTGCTTGCGGTCCAGGGCCGAGGCGAGCGCCCTGCCCGCGTCGCCCTCGTGGCCCGCCAGCAGGTGCCGGCGCAACCCGTCCCAGGCGTGGTGCAGGTCGATGTCATTCGCGCGGGCCTTCAGCTCGCCGACCGCCGTAAGGTAGGGCACGATGAAGCGCGTGGTCGGCCGCGCGTTGATGTTGTTGCCGATGAACCAGTTGACCAGGCCGTAGTGGAACTCGAGATTCGTGGCCAGGTCCTTGCCGCGCATCTGCGCCTGGCGGATGGTCTCGGCCATGCGCTGGTAGGTCTCGAGGCGGGTCTCCCCCACCGTGAGCAGCAGCGCGATGTTCGAGTCGTAGGCACCGGCCAGCGTGTACTTCATGAAGCTGTCGGTATCCGGGTTGTGCAGGCTGATGCCCTGGTCGTCCCGGATCTCGCCGTCGATAGCGTCCGACCAGTACTCGATGATGCCGCCCGCCGCCGGCTTGAGCGCCTGGTTGGTCGCGTTCAGGCGCGCCTCGACGCTGTCGTTGTGGCGCACTTCACGGGTCGGCTCGGGCAGGTTGGGGCCGTGTGCGGCGAGCAGCACCATCGCCTCGACCAGGGACTCGACGACGAAGGAGTCCGCTGCGTCGTCGGGATTGGTGAAGCGCAGCGCGTAGCAGAGCTCGGTCACCCGGTGCTCGACCTGGATGCGGGTATTCATTTCCATGAAGAAATGCTTGTCGCGATCGACGATGCACTCGAAGGTGGACACGGAGTCGAGGCCGACGGCCTTGCCGAAGCGCGCGGCCTCGTCTTCCATCTCCTCGAGGGTACGGATCTCCTGCTTGAGGATCCGTGCCTCCTCGGCGTTGCCGTCGGCCTCGGCCTTGGCCAGGGCGGTGCGCAGGCTCTCGTCGGTCACGGAGACCTCGAGCAGCTTCTGCTCGTGCATCTGCAGCGAGCAGTCGCGGCCGCCGAGGGTGATGCACCAGTCGCCGTTGCCGAGCACCTGGATCTCCTGGTGCCGGGTGGTCTCGATGTTGAGTTCGACGAGGATGTTCTTGTTGTCGCCCACCCCCGTCGTTTTCACCTCGTTGAGGATCTCCCGCGCCAGCTCCGGGGTCCGCGCCGCCTCGCCGATACCGAGGATGCGCTGCCCCTTGCCGCCGCCGCCGCTGATCGCCTTCAGGCGGACGCGGTTCTCCGGGTAGTCGGTGGCCATCTTCTCGACAACTTCCGTCAGCGTCTCGCACAGCTCGTCGACCGTGTACAGGTCGATGCCCTTGTCGTAGGAAGCCGCAAGCACGTCGTCTGCAAGGTCCTCGAGCGCCAGGCTGTCATCGTCGAACAGCGCCGCATCCACGGCCAGCCCCTTCTCGTGCGCGAGCGCCTTCAGCGCCGCGGCGTCCGGGTGCTTCTTTAGCAGGGTGAGCGCGGTGGCGTTGTCGACCCCCGGCGTGACGGAGACGCCCGCCTTCAGGGCCGTGCGCTTGGCCTCGTCCTTCAGGCCCGCATCGTGCACGGTGCGCGAACAGGGCCCGATGAAGTTGAGCCCGGCCGCCTCCATGGCCGATACCATGGTCTCGTCCTCGGCCATGAAGCCGTAGCCGGCGAAGATGGCGTTGTAGCCGTTGTCGTGGGCGATGTTGATGATCTGGCGGATGCGCTGGTCCCGCTCCTCCTTGTTGGCGCCGGTGTAGTCGGGCACGCGGTGGATCCGATCCGGGTCCGTCATCGCGCGCAGCTCGGGCGCGAGCGCGTTCTGGTAGGTGATCGAGTCCTTCTCCGAGAGCAGGATGCCGAAATGGCTGATGCCCATTTCCCGGAACACGTCCATGGCTTCCTTGCGGATCGGGCCGCGGCAGATGATCAGCGGCGCGATGTGCGTGCAGTCGAACTGGCGCACCCAGGGGGAACGGTGGCGGCCGAGGCGGCGGTCGGCGTGGATCAGCGGGTTGTGCAGGTAATGTTCGTTGGACACGGGATTTCCTTATCGTTGCCGGGGCGCCGGATCAGTGGAATTCGCGCTGCACGGAGTCAAGCGGCGCGGGCGTGTAGTGACGGAGACAGAAGTCCATGTGTTCCGCCAGTACCCGGCGCAGGTCCGAGGGCATGACGATCTGCGAGATGGAGCCGAGGCTCAGCGCCTCGTTCGGATTCATGAGCTCGCGCTCGTAGCGCTTCGCGAGCTCCGCCTCCTCGGCCTTGACCCAGGCGTCGACGAGCCCATGGGCGGCGTCCTTCGCCTCGGCCGGGCTCAGCCCGGCGGCCTCCTGCGCACGGGTCTCCGCGGCAAGGCGCTCCGGGACCGCAGCGCGGATCTTGCGCAGCTCGTCCTTGTACACGTACTCGACGCCGGCCGGCCCCATGACGGCCACGCGTGTCGTCGGCAGCGCGACCACGAAGTCGGCCCCCGTCGGGTAGTTGTTGTAGGAGGCGTAGGCCCCGCCGAAGGCGTTGCGTACGAGGACGAGGAAGCGCGGCGTGCGCAGGTCGACGATGGCGTCGAGCATGGCGCGCCCCGCCTGCACGATACCGCGGCTCTCCTGGTCCTTGCCCGGGAGGAAGCCGGTGGTGTCCTCGAGGAAGATGATCGGGATGTTGTAGAGGTTGCAGAAACGGATGAAGCGCGCGTTCTTGTAGGCGGCGTCGATGTCGATCTGCCCGGAAGCCACCGCGGAGTTGTTGGCGACGAAGCCGATGACATGGCCGCCCATGCGCCCCAGCGCCGTGATCGTGTTGCGGGCGCGCTCCGCCTGCAGCTCGAGGAAATCGCCGTGGTCGCAGAGCTGCTGGATGAGCACGCTGATGTCGATCGGCGTGTTGAACCCCGTGGAGGAATTGAAGGCCTTCTTGAGCAGGATGTCGATGTCCCAGGTCTTGCGGTTCACCGGGTCCGAGGAGGGCTGGTGCGGGGCCAGTTCGCTGTTGCAGCCGGGCAGGTACTTGAGCAGCTCGCGCACCTTGCGCAGGGCCGCGACTTCGTCGGGCACCACGAAGTCGGTGACGCCGCTCTGGCTGTGCACGCCGGGGCCGCCGAGCTCGTCCGGGGTCACGTCCTCGCCGAGCACGGACTTCACCACGCCGGGGCCGGTCAGGCCGAAGAAGGTCTCGTTGGGTTGGATGAGGAAGCTGCCCTGCCGCGGCAGGTAGGAGCCGCCGCCGGCGTTGAAGCCGAACATGCACATGATGCTCGGTACCACGCCGCTGATCTTGCGCAGCGCGGTGAAGGCATCGGCGTAACCGTCGAGGCCGCCGACGCCCGCGGGAATATAGGCGCCGGCGGAGTCATTGAGGCCGACGAGGGGAATGCGCCGCTTCGCCGCGAGCTCGAACAGGCGGGCCAGCTTCTTGCCGTTGGTGGCGTCCATGGAGCCCGCGCGGACGGTAAAGTCGTGGCCGTAGATGGCGACGTCGCGACCGCCGACACGGACCAGGGCGGTGACCAGCGAGGCGCCGTCCAGGTTCGGGCCCCAGTTCTGGTATAACACCGTCGGCGGTTCGTCGGCGAGAAACTTGATCCGCTCCCACACCGTCATCCGTTTCTTCAGGTGCTGCCGCTGCACGTTGCGCACACCGGCCGCCTCGTAGGGGCGGGCCTGCAGCGCCGCCCCGGCCCGCAGCGCGTCCTCGTAGGGCCCGGGCTCCGAGGCGATCTGCCCCGGCACCTCGAAGGTCCGTTCCACGGTTGCTGCGAACGGGTTGTCGAGGCTGGCGTAGGGCGTCTGCTTGTCTTGACTCATGGCGTGGTCCACCGTGGCTGCGGGGTTATTGTTGCTGGCAGGCGCCCGCGGGGCACGCCGCGCCGCCAGGAGGCACGCAGCGCGGCTCGGGAACACCCGGATTTCGGGGCCAAGACCTTAGCCTTGGACGGTCGTTAAGTCAATGGAAAACAAGAGCTTATGAAGAAAACCAGAGTGCCAGTCCAGCCCCCGGGTCAATCCCGGCCATGCTGACGGCGAGTACATCTCGCGGGACCGTTGAGACGGTCCCCTACCGCGAGAACCCGCTCGTGCACTACCGCTGCCTCGCCGACCTGCCGGACCCGGTGCTGCTGGACAGCGGCGCGGATCACGGCCTCGACCTGGTCGCCGCGGCACCGCTCGCGAACCGGAGCCTGCGCCTGCCCGCCGCGCCCGACGCTGCGGCCGTTGCCGGCTTCTTCGCCGCCCTGGAAACCCTGCACGCGGACCGGCCCGCGGTGGACGACGCGCGCACCCGCCTGCCGTTTGCCGGTGGCCTGGTCGGCCTGGTCGGCTACGACGCCGCCCTGCCCCTGCACGGGCTCGCCGGGCGCGCCGGCCCCGCGGCCGCCCCCGCCGCCCTCGTTCACGAGTACCCCTGGGCCGTACTGCAGGATCGCGCGCGCCGCGAAGCCTGGCTGGTAGCGCGGCCGGGGGTGGCCCCGGCGCTGCGCCGGGACCTGTTGGCGCGGCTGCACGCGCCGGCCGCTGACGCAACGGCCGCCTTCGCGCTGGAGCGCCCGTTCACGCCGAACCGGGACGCGGCGGGGTATCGCGAGTCCTTCGAGCGGGTACAGGCATGGATCCGCGCCGGCGACTGCTACCAGGTCAACCTCGCGCTGCGCTTTACGGCACCCTTCCGCGGGGACCCCCTCGATGCCTACAGCATGCTGCGCGGCACGGACCGTGCGCCTTTCGGCGCCTACCTGCCGCTCGGCGACGGCCGCGCCCTGCTCTCCCGCTCCCCGGAGCGCTTCCTCGCGGTCAGCAGCGGTGTCGTGACCACGGAGCCGATCAAGGGGACCCGGCCCCGGGCGGAAGACGCCGCGACCGACCGGGCTATCGCCCAGGAGCTCGCCGCATCGAGCAAGGACCGGGCGGAAAACCTCATGATCGTCGACCTGCTGCGCAACGACCTGGGGCGCAACTGCCGCCCCGGCAGCATCCGCGTCGAGGAGCTCTTCGCGCTGCGCAGTTTTCCGGCGGTGCACCACCTGGTGAGCACCGTCCGCGGTGAGCTAGCGCCCGGCCACAGCCCGGTAGCCCTGCTCCGCGACAGCCTGCCCGGCGGCTCGATCACCGGCGCGCCCAAGCGCCGCGCCATGGAGATCATCCACGCCCTCGAACCCGCGCCCCGGCAGGCCTACTGCGGCACCGTCTTCTACCTCGATGACGCGGCCCGGATGGACAGCAGCATTCTGATCCGCAGCCTGCTGGCCGAGGACGGGGAGCTGCACTGCTGGGGTGGCGGCGGTGTGGTGGCCGACTCGGCCTGCGACGCGGAACACCGCGAGATCTACGACAAGGTGGGCGGCTACCTGCGCACGCTGGAGTCGACGCTCCGGTAAGGGTTCAGTAGGTCGGCAGGTCCACGTGATCGAACAGCGCCTCGACCTCGCCGCGGCTGCGCGCGGCGAAGGCCTCCTGCACCAGTTCCCGGGTCAGGTGCGGTGCGAAGTCCTCGATGAAGTCGTACATGTAGCCGCGCAGGAAGGTGCCCTTGCGGCAGGCGATGCGGGTCACGCTGGGCGCGAACAGGTGACCGGCGTCGAGGGCAACGAGGTCACGGTCGTTGTTCGGGTCGTGGGCCATGCTGGCGATAATGCCGATGCCGAGGCCGAGGCGAACATAGGTCTTGATCACGTCGGCATCCGCGGCGGTGAACACGACCCGGGGCGTGAGCCCCGCGGCGGAGAATGCCTCGTCCAGGCGCGAGCGGCCGGTAAAGCCGAACACGTAGGTCACCAGCGGGTGGGCCGCGACATCGGCGAGCGTCAGCTCGCCGCCCTGCGCGAGCGGGTGGTCCCGGGGGACGATCACGCTGCGGTTCCAGCGGTAGCACGGCAGCATCACCAGGTCGCCGAAGAGCTCCATCGCCTCCGTGGCGATGGCGAAATCCACCGTGCCGTCGGAAGCGAGCTCGGCGATCTGCATCGGCGTGCCCTGGTGCATGTGCAGGGACACTTCCGGGTAGCGCTCGATGAAGCCGCGGATCACCGGGGGCAGCACGTAGCGGGCCTGCGTGTGGGTGGTGGCGATGGAGAGCGCGCCCTTCTTTTCGTCGCAGAACTCCTGCGCCACCTGCTTGATGCTCTCGACCTTGCGCAGGATCTCCCCGGCGGTCTCGAGGATGACCTCGCCCGCCGGCGTGACGTGGGTCAGGTGCTTGCCGCTGCGCGCGAAGATCTCCACGCCGAGCTCATCCTCGAGCAGGCGGATCTGCTTGCTGATACCCGGCTGGGAGGTGAACAGGCTCTGCGCCGTTGCAGAAACGTTGAGGTCGTGGTGGGCGACCTCCCAGATGTAGCGCAGCTGCTGCAGTTTCACGCGATGCTCCCCCTGTGCCTCGTGGCGCACGGCCCGGCGTCCCGGCGAGGGACGGCTTTATGAAGAATAGCCATCAAAAGACCGGTATTCCAGCGCCAGCCGTAATAAGGCTCAGCGGGGGTCGTTGGCGACACCGTGGGGCACGTGGCCCGTCGCCACGTGGGAGCCGGCGGAGCGGCAGTAGGTTTCCTGGTCGTCGAAGAACACGTCGGCCTGGTAGGCGCGGAGGAAGTCCGCCTTGTCCAGGCCGCCGAGGAAAATGGACTCGTCGATGCGGATGTTCCACGCCCGCAGCGTGTGGATCACGCGCTCGTGGGCCGGCGCGGAGCGCGCGGTGACCAGCGCGGTGCGGATCGGCGCCTCGGCCGGCGGAAAGGCCTGCTGCAGCTCGTGCAGCGCGGCGAGGAATGGCTTGAAAGGCCCGCCCTCGAGGGGCTTGCGCGCCGATGCCCGTTCGCTGGCGGTGAACGCCTCGAGCCCCTCGAGCTTGAACACGCGCTCGGCCTCGTCGGAGAAAATCACCGCGTCGCCGTCGAAGGCAAAGCGAAGCTGGTCGTCGGCGCCCTTGGCGCCCTTCGACGAAACCAGCGTGGCCGCGGCGACGCCGCACTCCAGTGCGTTGCGCACGTCCTCCGGCTCCGTGGACAAGAACAGGTGGCAGCCGAAGGCATTGACGTAGCGCCAGGGGCTGGCGCCGCCGCAGAACGCGGCACGGCTGATCGCGAGGTCGTAGTGCTGGATGGAGTTGAACACGCGCAGCCCCGTGTCGGCACTGTTGCGCGACAGCAGGACCACCTCGACCCGGGCATCGCCCTCGAGGCGCTGGTTGATGCGCAGGAGCTTCTCCACCAGGGGGAAGGCCTCGCCGGGGGCCAGGGGCTCCTCCTCGCGGGCTACCTGGTACTCGGAGTAGGCGGCCAGGCCCTGCTCCTCGAAGACCCGGTGGCTCTCACCGAGGTCGAAGAGCGCGCGGGAGGAGATGGCGATGACCAGCTTGTTGTCGAGGGTGACGGGCATGGCGCAAGCATAGCGCGCGGCCGCTGCCCCGGGGAAGCGCCGCCCCCTGCACCCAAGCGTGGCTGTATCAGCCCGCGCGCAGCAGGCCCCGCTCCTCCAGGTCCAGCAGCAGCAGCTGCTGGAGGATGAACTCCCGGCTCGTCTCCGGGTGGTCCAGGTGAATGCGCTCGAGGTAGTGCTTCGCCTCCTCGTGCTGCGGGTGGTGCAGGAGCGCACGCACCGTGCGCGCCAGGAAATGCGCCGGTTCCTCGCTGAGGGCCTTGATGCGGCGCAGGCTGCTGGCGAGGGTCAGTTCCTCGTCGGTCATCTCCGTGCCGAAGGGGTAGTCCGGCAGCAGCCCGCCCTGGCGGTAGCCGGCGAGCGCCTGCTGCAGGCGCCCCGGCAGGTTGTGACGCTGCTCCGCGGGCACGCGGTAGTCCTGCGGCAGCTTGCCGGCGGCCTTCGCCGCCTGCGCCAGCTCGTCCTGGAAGCGGCTGTCGGCGACAGCGATGAGCCGCCGGATCACCTCCGCGTCCTCCTGGCCGCGCAGGTCGGCCACGCCGTACTCGGTGACGATGATGTCGCGCAGGTGCTGGGGGATCGTGGTGTGGCCGTAGTGCGGCACGATGTTCGAGGAGAGCCCCTTGCCGCTGCCCCGGGTCGCGCGGATACAGAGGATCGAGCGGGCACCCGGCAGGTCGTGCGCCATCGCCACGAAGTTGTACTGCCCCCCTACCCCGCTGATGACGGTGCCGTCCTCGAGCGCATCGGACGTCACCGCGCCGCTCAGGCTCACCATCATGCCCGTATTGATGAAGCGGGCGTTCCGGCGCTGGGCGCAGTAGAGCGGATAGTTCTGCAGCAGCTGGTTCGTGCGCAGGACGCTCGTCATGCAGATGGCATCGCGCGCCTCGTCCTCCAGGTTGCAAAGTTTTGCATAGAAGTCCCGGGGGCCCAGGAAGAAGCCCCCGTGGATCACGTGACCGTGGCGCAGCCGGGCCCCGCCGACCGCCGCCAGCAGCCGCGCGCGGGTCTCGCTGTCATCGAGATCGTTGCGGAATTCCCCGGCCCCGAGGGTGAGGGAGGCGCCGGCGAGCCCGAGCTCCGCCGGCAGCAGGCCCCAGTACTGGCCTTCGGCGAGCGAGGTCGCGTCGAGCGCTTTCGGCAGCAGGCCGTGCTGCCGCGCGTAGCGGAACAGCGGCTCGTCAACCGTGTCGGTGATCGTCCCTTCGTTCAGGCCCTGCTGCAGCGCCAGGTTGTCGTAGACGCGGCGGTTGACGATACCCGCCTCCATCAGCTGCAGCATGCCGTTCACGAACATCTCCGTGGAGACGTACAACCCGTCCTCGAAGCGTCCGCCGGCGGCGTTGCCGCCGAGGGCGCGCAGCACGGCGCGGTAGTCGGCGGTGCGCCGGTGCCGGAGCAGGAGAGCGTGGGCCAGCGCGTCGCCGAGGGCGCCGATGCCGATCTGCAGCGTGCCGCCGTCGACCACCAGGCTGCTGGCGTGCAGCGCGGTCGCGTAGTCGGCCAGCGGGATGGCCGGGTTGGGCACCGCGAACAGCTGCCGGTCAAGCGCCGGGTTCTCCAGCAGCAGGTCGAAGGTCTCCGGGGACACTTCCGCGTCATTGGTCATGAACGGCAGGTCCGGGTGAACCTGGGCGATGCTCAGGTAGCTGCCGGGGCGCTCACGCTGCAGGCAGGCGAGCAGGTCGAGCGCCGTATCCGGGTTGCAGGACAGGCTGAGGCGGCGACCGCCGCCGGAGCCGCGGGAGGCAACGAGCTGGACCAGCACGTTGACCCCGGCGGCGCAGAGATCCCGGGCAATGTGCGTGTAGTTGCTGGAAATATAGTGCTGCTGCGCGCTGGCCAGCCCCTTCATGGAGCCGGCCTTGAAGTACAGCTCGCTGACCGTAATGTTGTCCGGCAGCGTGCCCGCGCGCAGCGCCTCGAGGTACGCCAGCCCCTCGTAGTCGCCGAAGAGGCGCTCGATGATCGGCCCCGCGAGTTCCTTCTCCACCGGGTCCTTCGGCACCGGGACTTCCAGCGACAGCGCGGTGTAGATGTGCAGCCGGATACTGCGGTCCGCCTCGGCGCGCCGGTAGAAGGCATTGAGCAGCTGCACGGGCTTGCCGAGGCCGAGCGGTGCCCCCAGGCGGATGTCCTTGCCCACGGCCGCGATCGCGGCATCCACGCAGGCATCGGGAGAGGTCTGAACCTCGGTCATGGCGGTTTTCCCCCTGTTCTTATCTGCCGTAACGATTGCACAGTGCGCGGCTGGCGGCGTTGCGCGAGATCAACGCCGCCGTCGATCGCGCTCAGCGCGTTCCGGCGAAGTAGTCGCGGGAGATGCGGAAGACCAGCGGCCCGAGGAGCAGGAGCGCGATGAGGTTGGGGATGGCCATGAAGGCGTTGAGCGTGTCGGCGAGCAGCCAGATGAGGTCGAGCTGCACCACCGTGCCCACGGGCAGGGCCAGCACCCAGAGCAGGCGGAACGGCAGGACGCCGCGGGTGCCGACGAGGAACACCACGCAGCGCTCGCCGTAGAAGGACCAGCCGATGGTGGTGGTGAAACCGAACAGGCACAGGCCCAGGGTGACGATGATCTCGCCGCCGGGGAAGGCACCGCCGAAGGCCAGGGAGGTCAGGCTGGCGCCGCTGACCCCGGTGGGCAGCACGTCCATGATCACGATCACCAGGCCGGTCATGGTGCAGACAACAAGGGTATCGATGAAGGTACCGAGCATGGCGATCATGCCCTGCTCCACCGGCGAGTCGGTGCGCGCCGCGGCGTGGGCGATCGGCGCGCTGCCGAGGCCCGCCTCGTTCGAGAAGATGCCCCGGGCAACGCCGAAGCGCAGCGCCGCCCAGACCGTCGCACCGGCAAAACCGCCGGTGGCTGCCGAGCCGGTGAAGGCCGAGCGCACGATCTCCGCGACGGCGCCGGGCACGGCATCGACGTGGAACAGGATGACCAGCAGGCTCATGAGCAGGTAGCTCGAAGCCATGAGCGGCACCAGGTAGCTCGCCACCTGGGCGATGCGCTGGATACCCCCGAGGACCACGGCGCCCACCAGGACCATGAGCACGATGCCCGTGAACAGCGGCGGTACGGCGTAGCTGTCGTTCAGGACCTGGGCAATGGAATTGGACTGTACCGTGTTGGCGATGCCGAAGCCGGCCAGGCTGCCGAAGATGGCGAAGGCGTAGGCCAGGAAATGCCAGCGGCGGCCGAGGCCGTTGCGGATGTAGTACATGGGACCGCCGCTGTAGTTGCCGTCCGCGTCCTGTTCGCGGAAGCGCACGGCGCAGACCGCCTCGGCGTACTTCGTGGCCATGCCGAAGAGCGCCGTGAGCCACATCCAGAACAGCGCCCCCGGCCCGCCGAGGGCGAGCGCCGTCGCCACGCCGGCGATGTTGCCAGTACCGATCGTCGCCGACAGGGAGGTCATGAGCGCGCTGAACGGCGAGATGTCGCCCTCGCCGCTGCCGGTGCGGCCGCGCAGCAGCAGGCCGATGGCCCGGGGCAGGCGGCGCAGGGTGGCGAAGCGCAGGCCGAGGGTCAGGAAGACGCCCGTGCCGAGCAGCAGCACGAGCATGACCGGCCCCCAGGCCCAGCCATTGACGGTGACGATCAGGTCGCGCACGGCGGGCTCACGTCGTTTTCAGCCGGGACGGGGCTTTCAGTCGCCGATGGCTTTCAGCGTGCCCTTCGGCAGCTTGGCATGCACGTGGATGCGCTGGAACTTCAGCGTCGTGTTCTCGCCCACGTTGAGCACCATGTAGTTGTCGTCGAGGGCGGTGATGCGACCGAGGATGCCGGCGCTGGTGACCACCTCGTCACCCTTGGCCAGGCTGCCCACCAGGTCCTGGTGCTCTTTCTGGCGCTTGCGCTGCGGCCGGATGGCGATGAAGTAGAAGATCGCGAACAGGCCGACGAGGAAAACGATCTGGAACAGGCCGCCACCGGGCGGCGGCTCGGCGCCCTGGGCGTGGGCGGCTGCGATAAACGGGATCATGGCGGTCCTTCTTTTACGCTGGAAAAAGGGGTGGCTTGCCGACGCGGCAATGTAACGGGTTTGGGCGCCCCGGGCAAACGGCGGCGCTGGTTCGGGCTAGGCACTCAGCTCGAGGTCGAAAACCATGGTCTGCGGCGCATGGTCCGAGAAGCGCTCATCCTTGTAGATCGACGCCGCGGTGACCCGGTCCGCGAGGCCCGGCGTGATCACCTGGTAGTCCAGCCGCCAGCCGACGTTCTTCGCCCAGGCCTGGCCGCGGTTCGACCACCAGGTGTACTGGTCCGGCCCCGGCTCGACCAGGCGGAAACTGTCCAGGTAGCCGAGCTCCGCGTAGACGCGATCCAGCCACGCCCGCTCCTCCGGCAGGAAGCCCGAGTTCTTCTGGTTGGCCTTCCAGTTGCGCAGGTCGATTTCCTTGTGGCAGATGTTCCAGTCGGCGCAGATGACGAACTCGCGGCGCTTCCGGCGCAGGCTGCGCAGGTGCTCGTAGAAGCGGTCCATGAAGGCGTACTTCTTCTCCAGCGCCGCTTCACTGCTCGAGCCCGAGGGCAGGTACAGGGACACCACGGACAGGCCGTCGTAGTCGGCCTGCAGGTAGCGCCCCTCGTCGTCCGCCGGGTCCCAGCCGAGCCGGTCGATGACCTTGCGCGGCCGGACCCGCGAGTACAGCGCGGTGCCGCTGTAGCCCTTGCGCCGGGCGTCGTTGTAGTAGCAGTGGTAGCCCGCCGGGTAGAACGGGCTCTCGTCCAGCTGGTGCTCCTGCGCCTTGGTCTCCTGGATGCAGACGATGTCCGGCTGCTCCCGCTGGAGCCACTCGAAGAAGCCCTTGCGGGCCGCCGCGCGGATACCGTTCGCGTTCAGCGTGACGATGGAGACCATTGCCCGCTACAGGCCGAGTTCGTCGATGAGTGCCAGCACGTCGTCGTGGTGTGACTTGGTCTTGACCTTGTCCATGACGTGCTTCAGCCGGCCGTCCTTGCCGATGATGAAGGTGGTGCGCAGGATGCCCATGAACTCGCGGCCCATGAACTTCTTCAGGCCCCAGGCGCCGTACTTCTCGGCGACGGCGTGGTCCTCGTCGGAGAGCAGCGTGAAGTTCAGCTGCTCCTTGTCGATGAACTTGCCGAGGCGCGCCACCGGGTCCGGGCTCACGCCGAGCACGACCGTGTCCTTTTTCGCGAGCGCCTTGCTGCTGTCGCGAAGGCCGCAGGCCTGCACCGTGCAGCCGGGCGTCATGGCCTTGGGGTAGAAATAAAGAACCACGTTCTTGTTGTCGCGAAACTGCTTCAGGCTGACCTTGTTGCCGTCCTGGTCGGGCAGCGTGAAAGCCGGGGCCAGGTTGCCGATCTTGGGAAATGCCATGGCGGACTCCTCGTTAATTGACGTCATTGCTCGCCTGCGCCTGGGCTCACCCGCCGGCGTCGCGACGGCGGTAAATGGTTTCCACGGCCAGGGGGTAATCGCGGCCGGCCTCCCGGTCCGCGAAGAAGGCGCGCAGTGCCCGGTAGATGCTGGGGAACGCGAGCTCGTCCCAGGGCACCTCGTCGCGATGGAACAGGCGCGTGTCCGTGCTTTCCGGCCCCGCCGCGTGGCTGCCGTCCACCAGCGAACAGCGGTAGAACAGGTAGACCTGGTTGATGTAGGGCACGTCGTAGACGCGGTAGAGCGCGAGGTCGCGGACCTGCGCCCGGGCTTCCTCCCAGGTTTCGCGGGCGGCGCCCTCCTCGGTCGTCTCCCCGTTTTCCATGAACCCCGCCGGCAGCGTCCAGTAGTCCCGGCGCGGCTCGATGGCGCGGCGGCAGAGCAGCACCTGCTCGCCCCAGGTCGGCAGGCAGCCGACGATCAGCCGGGGGTTGATGTAGTGGATCGTCTCGCAGGCGGTGCAGACGAAGCGCTCCCGGTCGTCCCCCGGCGGAATGCGGAAGTCGACGGCCGCGCCGCAATCGCTGCAGAACTTCATCCGCTCAGGACACCACGAGCGCGCGGTAGCCGCCGCGGTAGAACACCAGCGGCTCGCGCGTGGTGTCCGCGGCGAAGCGGGTCACGCGCCCGACGATGATGGTGTGGTCGCCGCCCTCGTGCGTGGCCGCGAGCTCGCACTCGAAGTGAGCCAGGGCCCCGCTGATAACCGGTGCGCCGTTCTCACCCGCCGTGAAATGCGCGGCATCGAGGAGGTGGGCCCCGGGCTGGGCGTAGCGCACCGAGAGCGCCTCCTGCTCTGCCGCGAGCACGTTGATGGCGTAGTAAGGCGGTGTGGCGAACACATCGAAGACTTCCGAATTGTTCTGCAGGCTCCACAGCACCAGCGGCGGGTCCAGGGACACGGAGGAAAAGGAATTCACCGTCAGCGCCTGCGGCTGCCGGTCGCCGTCGAAAGCGGTCACCAGGCAGACCCCTGTCGTGAAATTGCCCAGGGTATTGCGCAGTTCCCGAGGATCCAGTGCCATACTCGCTACTCTTCCGTGCTTGCCGTGGTCGTGTCTGCCGCGCCGGCCCAGCGCGCCGCGCGATCGAGGTCGCCGCGCCGGGCCTCCACCCAGCGTGCCTCGCCACCCAGGTGTTCCTTCTTCCAGAAGGGGGCGCGGGTTTTCAGGTAGTCCATGGTGAATTCGCAGGCGGCGAAGGCATCGCCGCGGTGAGCGGCGGCGGCGCCGACCCAGACGATTCTAGCACCCGGGGCGAGTTCGCCAATGCGATGGACCACGCCGATGGCAAGCAGCGACCAGCGCAGCGCCGCCTCGTCGAGGATTTCCTCGACGGCGCGCTCGGTCATCCCCGGGTAGTGCTCGAGCGTGAGGCCCGTGAAGGCGCCGTCGCCCGACGGGCGCCGCACGAGGCCGGTGAAGGACGCCAGCGCGCCCGCGGCCTCCCCCGCTCCGTCCCCGGCCAGGAGCGCCGTCTGCAGCGCCGCCGGATCGAAATCGGCCTGCTGTACGCGACAGAAACGCTGCATGCGGTCAGCCGCCGGTCACCGGGGGGAAGAAGGCGATCTCGTCGCCGGGGCGGAGCGCGGCGTTGCCGTGCACCACGGCCTGGTTCACGGCACAGACGAGGTTGGGCTGGGCGAGCACTTCGCGGAAGACATCACCGCGCGCGGCCAGTGCCTCGCGCAGGGCATCGAGGTCCGCCGGCAGCGTGCCGCCGTCCAGTTCGCATTCCGCCGTGCCGAGCCGTTCGCGCACGCTGGCGAAGAAAAGTACTTTCACGCCGTCACCCCGTCCCGCGTGTACTCGCCGGAGCGGCCGCCGCGCTTCGCCAGGAGCCGCGTGGCGGCAATGGTCATGTCGCGGTCGACGGCCTTGAGCATGTCGTACACCGTGAGCGCGGCGACGGAAGCCGCGGTGAGTGCCTCCATCTCGACACCGGTGCGCCCCGCTACCGCGCAGCGGGCGACGATGCGCACCCCCGGCAGTTCATCACAGGCCGTGAGCTCGACGTCGATCCGGTCCAGGGGGAGCGGGTGACACAGCGGGATGAGTTCCGCTGTGCGCTTGGCCGCCTGGATACCGGCGATGCGCGCCACCGCGAACACGTCGCCCTTGGCGGCGTTGCCGGCGCGAAGGAGCTCGAGCGTCGCCGGCGCCATCACCACCTCGCTCCCGGCGGTCGCCTCCCGGCGGGTGACGGGCTTGTCGCCCACGTCCACCATGTGAGCCTCGCCGTTCTTGTCCAGGTGTGTCAGTTCCGCCATTGCCCCGGCCCCGCGCGCGTTGGCCGGGCAGTCTAGCCAAAGGGCGTGCACGACGCCAGAAATACCAATGGCGCGGCTACTGTGGCACAGTCTGCGCCACCCTGCTTCAGCGGTGCCGCCGTGACGACCGAGAACAATAACGTCCGCGACGACAGCTTCAGCCCCGGTTACAAGCGCTTCGTGCTGGTGATGCTGACCGTCGTCTACGCCTTCAATTTCATTGACCGGCAGATCCTGGTGATCCTGCAGGAGCCGATCAAGGCCGACATGGGCCTCTCGGACGCGCAGCTCGGGCTGCTCTCGGGCTTTACCTTCGCCGTCATCTACGTGACCGCCGGCATCCCCATTGCCTACCTCGCGGACCGCGGCAACCGCCGCAACATCGTCGCGACAGCGCTCACGGTCTGGAGCGCCATGACCGCCCTCTCCGGTCTCGTGCAGAGCTACGGCCAGCTGCTGCTGGCGCGGGTCGGGGTCGGCCTCGGCGAGGCCGGCGGCAGCCCGCCGGCGCACTCCATGATCAGCGACTACTACCCGCCGGAGCACCGGGGCACGGCGCTCTCCTTCTACTCCTCCGGCATCTACGTGGGCATTCTCCTGGGCTATGCCTTCGGCGGCCTGCTCGCCGACACCTTCGGCTGGCGGGCGGCTTTCATGGTCGTGGGCGTCCCCGGGATCCTCTTCGCCCTGGTGCTCGTCCTGACCGTGAGGGAACCGCCCCGCGGGCGCTGGGACGCCGCGGGCAGCAACGATCACCGGCCCGGCATCGGCGAAACGCTGCGCCTGCTCCGGTCGCGGCGCTCGTTCTGGTACGTGGCCCTGGGCTGCGCGCTCACCTCCTACGTGGCCTACGGCAACGGCAACTTCCTGCCCTCGCTGCTGATCCGCAACCACGGCATGAGCGTGGGCGACGTCGGCCTCGTGCTGTCGCTGGTTGCAGGCCTGTCGGGCGCCATCGGCACCTTCCTCGGCGGCTACCTCGGCGACCGCCTCGCCGTGGGCGACCGGCGCTGGTACGTGTGGGTCCCGATCCTCGGCGGCACGCTCGCGTTCTTTCCCTATTTCTACGTGGTCCTCGGCGACAACACCACGGCGGTACTGTCCGTCCTCGCCGTGGTCTCGGTGGTGAACTCGCTCTACCTCGGCCCCAGCATCGCGATCTCCCACGCCCTCGTGCCCCCGCGCATGCGGGCGCTGACCTCCGCGGTGCTGTTCTTCGTGCTCAACATGATCGGCCTCGGCCTAGGGCCGTTCCTCACCGGGCTCGCCAGCGACCTGCTCGCCCCGGTGGCCGGCGACCAGAACCTGCGCTGGGCCATGGTCATCACCGCCTGCGTGGGCCTGCTCGCCCTCGCCAGCTTCTTCTTCGCGGCGCGAAACCTGCCCGCGGACCTCGCCAGGGCCGGCAGCTCCGGCAGCGGCAGCTGAGGACTCTGTTAAGCTGGTGCCATGTTCAAGCTCCCAGCGGTAACGCACACGGACCGCGGCGACTGGCGCCGGGCCGGCTTCGAGATCGAGTTCACGGGACTGTCGCTTGCGCGCGCGGTCGAGGTCGTGGCCGCTGCGATCGGCGGCGAGCGGCGGGAGCAGGACGCGGCCCACTGCATCCTGGCGGTCCCGGATGCCGGCGACTTCGCCATAGAGATCGACTGGGCCTTCCTCAAACGCCAGGCCGCCGAGCAGGACGGCAGCAGCGGCGAGGGCTGGGTCGAGCTGCTCAGCCTCGCGGCGGAGCGCGTGGTACCGCTGGAGGTCGTTGGCCCGCCCCTCCCCCTGGACCGCCTGGAGGGCCTGCTCGACCCGCTGGTCGGCGCCCTGCGCGAGGCCGGCGCCGCCGGTACCCGGGACACGGTGATCGCCGCCTACGGCGTCCACATCAACACGGAAGCGCCCGACCTCGAGGTGACGACACTCTGGCGCTATCTCGCGAGCTTCGCCCTGTTGCAGTGGTGGCTCGTGGACGCCCACGCGGTGGACCTCGCGCGGCGGGTCAGCCCCTACGTGGACCTTTACCCCGAGGTCTACACCCGGGAACTCTGCGAACAGGGACCGCCGGAGAGCAACGCCGCGCTGCTTGCGACCTACCTGCAGCACAATCCGACCCGCAACCGCGCGCTGGATATGCTGCCCTTGTTCAGCGAGCTCGACGCGGACACGGTGCAGGCGACCGTCGAGGACGATCGGGTCAAGGCCAGGCCGGCCTTCCACTACCGCCTGCCCAACTGCCTCATCGACGACCCGGACTGGTCCCTGGGCGCCGCCTGGGAGGGCTGGCGCGTGGTCGACGACCTCGCCCAGCGACCGGCGGACCTCGACGCCCTCGCCGCGGCCTTCCTCGACCGCTGGCGCCCGCTTCTCGGCGTGGACCGGGCCGCCTGGTGCACGGATCTTGCCCCTTGGCTGCGCGACCGCGGATTGGTGTAACCGGAACCGCGCGGCGCTTCGCGCCCGCCTGGTGGTGCACGCGGCTGGCCCTCGCCCTCTGCGGGGCCCGCGCGGCGCGTATCAGCCTGCGCCACGAGCAGGACCCGGAGGACATCGACGGGCTGGTGATCGGCGGCGGCAACGACATCGCGCCCGAGCATTACGGCGGCGTGCTCGAGGGCCCGGTGCGCACGGACACCGCGCGGGACGCGCTGGAGATCCACTGGGTCCGCGGAGCGCTCGAGCGCGGTCTGCCGCTGCTCGGGATCTGCCGCGGCGCCCAGCTCATCAACGTCGTCCTCGGCGGCAACCTGCACGCGGATATCCGCGCCCTGCGCCGGCGCACACGCAACCGCCCGGGCCTCCTGCCGACCAAGCGTGTCGACCTGGTGGGCGACTCCCGGCTGGCGGCGGTCACGCGTCGCGGGCGGCTGCGGGTGAACAGCCTGCACCACCAGGCCATCGACCGGCCCGGCGAGGGCCTGGCCATCACCGGGCGGGACCTCGACGGCCTGGTGCAGGGCGTCGAGCACCGCGAGCGGCCGGTGTTCGGCGTGCAGTGGCACCCCGAGTACCTGCTCTACCTGCCCGCCCAGCTCGCCCTGTTCCGCTGGCTGGTGCGCGCCGCGAGGCGCCGTGACTGAACTCGCGGTTCTCTTCGCCAGCGCGTTTCTCGCCGCCACGTTCCTGCCGTTCTATTCCGAGGTGGTATTCCTCGCGCTCCTCGCCGACGGCAGCGGGCCGCTGCTGCCCGTGGTCGTGGCCACCGTCGGCAACACCCTCGGCGGCCTGGTGAACTGGGTCCTGGGCCGTGCCCTGCTGACCTTCCGGGGCCGGCGCTGGTGGCCCGTCAGCGACCGGCAGCTGGGCCGGGCGACCGCCTGGTTCGGCCGCTACGGTTACTGGAGCCTGCTCTTTGCCTGGCTGCCGCTGGGCGGTGACGCGCTTCCCCTGGTGGCCGGCACGCTGCGCGCGCCGCTGTGGAAGGTCGCGCCGCTGCTCGCCATCGGCAAGGGGCTGCGCTACGCCGCCCTCGCTGTCCTCGCCGGCGCGCCCTTCAGCGGCTGAACCGCTGCGGAAAGGGCCGCCGCTGGCGCTCATTTGCCAGCGCCGGCAAAGCTGGCTAGCGTAGGGACTCTTCCCCTACCGGAGCGCCGCGATGCGTCGACCTGCCCTCCCCCGCCTCGACCGGTTCCCGGCGCTTGCCTGCGTCGTGTTCTGTGCCGCCTTCGTCAGTGCCAGCCTCACCGCGCGGGCCGCCCCCGACCCGGCCGCCGCCGGCTTTTCCTCCGAGCGGCTGGCGCGCATCGACCGGCACATGGAGAGCGCCGTTGAGGCCGGGATCATGGTCGGCGGCGAGGGACTCATCGCCCGCGGCGGGCACATCGTCTATCACGCGACCTGGGGCGACCGGGACCGCGAGGCGGGGCTGCCGGCCACCCGGGACACGCTCTACCGCATCTACTCCATGACCAAGCCCATCACCACGGTTGCCGTACTCATGCTCTACGAGGAGGGACGCTTTCTCCTCGGCGACCCGGTGGCAAACTACCTGCCGGAACTGGCGGACCTCGCGGTCGCCGAGAACCTCGACCCCAACGCGCCCCTCTCCACCCGCCCGGCGGCGCGGCAGCCGACGATCCGCGACCTCCTGCGCCACAGTGCCGGGTTCAGCTACGGACTCTTCGGCGACACCAGCGTCGACCGCGCCTACCGCGAGGCCGGCCTGTTCCAGCAGGACGACCTCACCGCGTTCACCACCGCCCTCGGCCGCCTGCCGCTGCAGTACGAGCCCGGCACGCGCTGGCACTACAGCGTGGCCGTGGACGTGCAGGGGCGCCTGGTCGAGGCGGTCAGCGGCATGGCGCTCGGTGACTTCCTGCGCGAGCGCATCTTCGAACCGCTCGGCATGACGAATACCCACTTCGTGGTGCCCGAGGGCAAGCGCGACCGCCTCGCCCAGCTCTATTCACCCCGGGGCACGACCATGGCCTGGGATGCCCCCTGGCAGTTCAGCGACGAGCAGGCGCTGGAGGTCTCCGACCCGGAACTCACCCGCGGATACCTCGAGGGGAACGTGTTCGAGAGCGGCGGCGGTGGCCTGGTCAGCACCGCAGAGGACTACCTGCGCTTCGCGCAGATGCTGGCCGGTGACGGTGCGGTGGACGGTGTGCGCCTGCTGGCGCCGCTGACGGTGCGCCACCTGCGCCGCAACCATGTCGCGGGCCTCGCCACGGACGATCTCTACTCGATCGACGGCTTCGGCCTCGGCGTCGGCGTGAGCATGGACCCCGGCGTCACCGGCGAGCTGGGCGCCGACGGCAGCTACGGCTGGGGCGGCGCCGCGGGAACCCTGTTCTGGGTGGACCCGGTAGACGATATCGTGGGCATCTTCATGACACAGAGCGTGCCCCACCAGACCACGCTGGCGGACACGTTCCGGGTACTCACCTACCAGGCGCTGCTCGAGACGCGACGCGACCGCGTCGGGGATGCCTGCGCCGCCTTCTGAGCGGGCGCAGGCCGGCGCCACCTTCAGGCCGTTTCGGCCAGGAAGCCGAGCAGTTCCTCGAGGTAGCGCTCGCGCTCCTCGATGAAGGGTGCGTGGCCGCACTCGGGGAACTCCACCGCGCGGGCGTGGCTGTTGTTTTCCGCGACCCAGCGGCAGATCGGCGGCGCCACGAAGCCGTCCTGGCCACCGACATAGCTGAGGATCGGCACCGCCAGCCCGGCCAGCAGCTCGCGCTGGTCGAGCGGGCCGAGCTCGGCCAGGGTGGCGATCGCCCGCGGCGAGGCCTCGGTGAACACGCGCCACATCCAGTGCTCCAGCGCCTCGCCCACGGGTTTGGCGCAGACCGCCTTCGAGAGCGCGTGAAGAAAGGTGATGCGGTCCTCGCTGAGCCCCTGCACCGTGGCCGCCATATCCTCCGGCGTGCCGCCGAGGGCGAGGTCCGGCTTCTGCACGTAGATCGGCGAGGCGGCGCAGGTCAGCACCAGGCCCTCGCAACGCTCGCCGAGGCGGCCCGCCGCCGCGACGGCGACGGCCCCGCCGAGGGACCAGCCGTTCAGCACCACCCGCTCGAGGCCGAGTTTCTCTACCAGGGCCACGACGTCACCGGCGATGGCCTCGATGCCCATGTCGGCGAAGTCCTTGTCGGAACCCCCGCAGCCGCGGTGATCCATGAGCACCACCCGGTAACCCCGGTCGAGGAGCGCGAGCAGCACGGCGTCCCAGACGCGCAGGCTCATGCCCCAGCCGTGCAGCAGCAGCACGGTGCGCTCGCCGCTGCCGTGGTCCTCGAAGTAAACGTTGCCGTCGTCGCGTTGCAGGTATGCCATGGGCGTCACACTCCTGATCTCAAGATGGTCATGATGTGCTTCTCGTAGTCGGCGAAGAGCCGGTCGATGTCCAGTGACTCCGCGTCCACCAGCCACTGGTAGATCGTCCCGAACATGAAGGCGCAGTAGCGAACCGCGAACTGCTCCGCGTCGATGGTCGGGGAGATATCCCCGTCGGCGATGCCGGCCTCGATCCACTGGCGCGCGTCCTTGCGGTAGATCGCGTGGTGATCGGCGAGGGTGCCGCGGATATCCGATTCGTGGCCGAGGGATTCGTACCAGAGCAGGTACATGGCACGCAGGTAGCTCGGCTCGCTGCGGAAGAAATCGCGCTGGGCATGGATACCCGCGCGGATGGCCTCGATGCCGCGCTTGCCCTGCAGGCGCTCGCCGAGGTGCTCTTTCCAGCGCTTGTCGAAGCGCACGAACAGCTCGCGCAGCAGGCCGTCCTTGGAGCCGAAGCGATAGCTCGCAAGGCCGCGGCTGTAGCCGGCGCGCTCACCGATCTCCTTCAGGGTCATCTTGCGGGTGCCGAACTCGTTGATGAGCTCGATGGCCGCCTCGAACATGCGCCGGTCGGACAGGGCCGTCCGCTCGGCCTGGGTCAGCGGCCCTTCCTCGGCCCGGGATGACTGTGGCTGTGGCATCGGTGCCTCTCCTCGTCAGGCTGCGGCGTCAGGACACGCGCAGGATCTCGAACTCACCGGCATCGCGGCGTTCACGCAGGCGCTTCTTGTCGATCTTGCCGACGCTGGTCTTCTCGATGGTGTCGACGAAGACCCAGCGCTCGGGAATCCAGAAACGGGCAACGCGATCGCGAAGAAAGCCGCGCAGCTCCTCGGCGTCGAGGCCCTTGCGTTCACTGGCCACGATGGCCAGCGGGCGCTCCTGCCAGCGCTCGTCGGGCACGGCGATGACAGCGGCCTCGGTCACGTCCGGATGGGCCGCCAGGGCGTTCTCCAGGTCCACGGACGAGATCCATTCGCCGCCGGACTTTATCACGTCCTTGGTGCGGTCGGTCAGCTGAACGAAGTGCTTGCGATCAATGTGGCCGACATCGCCGGTACGCAGCCAGCCGTCCCCGGTAAAGCTGTCCGCGGCGTCGATCCCGTGATACGCGCCGGTGACCCAGGGGCCGCGCAGCTGCAGCTCGCCGACCGTCTCACCGTCGCAGGGCACCGCCTCGCCGTTGTCGTCCACCGCGCGCACCTCGATACCGGGCACCGGACGCCCGCTCTTGGCGCGCCAGCGCGACTCGGGCTGGCCGTCGAGATCCCGCGGCGGGTGCGAGAGCACGCACATCGGACTGGTCTCGGTCATGCCCCAGCCCTGGAGCAGCGGCACGCCCCAGCGCTCGCGCACGGCCTCGATCATCGCCGGCGGCACCGCGGAGCCGCCGGAGACCAGGAGGCGGAAGCAGCGCATGTCGAGTTCGTCCTCCGGCACCCGCAGCAGGTCGCCGAGCACCGTGGGCACCATGGCGCTGAACGTCGGTCGCTCGCTGCCGATGAGGCGGACCAGCTTGTCGGGCTGCACGTGGGGGCCCGGCATGACCAGGTCGCTGCCGGAGAACCAGCCGCTGTAGGGCATGCCCCAGGAGTTGGCGTGGAACATGGGCGGCAGCAGCAGGAGCCGGTCGGCCTCGCAGATGCCGAAGGTATCCGTCGCGCGGGAGGCGAGCGCGTGCAGATAGGTCGTCTTGTGGCTGTAGACGACGCCCTTGGGATTGCCCGTGGTGCCGCTGGTGTAGCACACGGCCGCGGCCGCGTTCTCGTCCAGCGCCGGCCAGGGATAGTCGTCCGCCTGCTGGCTGACCGCTGCGCGGTAGTCATGGCCGTGGATCGTGCCGTTGCCGGGATCGTGCGCCTCGCCGACGACGAGCAGGTGCTGCACCGTCTCGAGGAACGGCAGCGCCGGCGTCAGCACGTCGAGCAGCTGCGCATCGACGATCAGCACCCGGTCCTCGGCGTGATTGATCACGTAGGCGATCTGCTCCGTCGACAGGCGCACGTTGATCGTGTGCATGATCGCGCCCATGGACGGGATCGCCAGGTACGCCTCCTGGTGTTCGCGGTTGTTCCAGCTGAAGGTGCCCACGCGGTCGCCGGGACGGACGCCCAGGTCGCGCAGGAGGTTGGCGAGACGCACGGCATTCGCCGCGATGTCGGCGTAGCGGGTGTGCGTGACCTGCTCGCCGTCGAAGTCGACGACCACGCTGTCGGGAAACACCGTCGCGCCATGACGCAGGATCATCTGCACGGTCATGGGCATGTGCATCATGGTGGCGGGCATGGGCGCGTAATCGGCCATTTACCAGTCTCCTTTCGCTGCGGCGGCGGCCTCGGCCAGGAGCGCGGGCACGTCCCGCTCGATGCCCCGGGCGTAGGCGGTGTCGACCTTGCCCCGGCGGAACAGGACGTAGGCACCCTCGACAATGGCAGCGAGGCGCCAGAAGGCAAAACACAGGTAGTAATCGAGGCGCTCGAGGCCGATTCCCGTCTGGCCGGACCAGCGCTCCGCGAGCGCCCGCCGGCTGTGGACGCCGGGGCGCCGGCTGACCTGCTGGATCTGCGGGAAGCCGGGCGGGTCCGCCCGGCGCTGGTCGCCCCAGAACATGAGCAGCAGCGCCAGGTCCGACAGCGGATCGCCGATCGTCGCCAGCTCCCAGTCGATGATCGCGGCCAGCCCGGGCCGGTCCGGCAGCGATAGCGTATTGTCCAGGTGGTAGTCGCCGTGGGTCAGCGCGCCCGGGTGGTCGGCGGGTTTCTCGGCGAGAAGCCAGTCGGCGAGGGCCTCGAGCTCGGGCAGTTCGCGCACCTGGTCGCCGCGGCGTACCTCGCGCCAGCGCGTGACCTGGCGCTCCAGGAAGCCCTCCGGTCGCCCGAAGCCGTCGAGCCCCAGCGAGGCCCAGGGCAGCTTGTGCACGAGGGCGAGTTCGTCCACCAGGTCCTCGCCGAGCCGGTTCACCGTCTCGATGCTATCGGGGTAGGCAGCCGGGAGCGTGTCCGTGATCGACACCCCGTCGACGTGGCGCACGACCAGGAAGGGCCGGCCGAGAATCGCCGGATCCTCGCACCAGGCGACGAAACCCGGGACCCGGGCCCGCCCCGAGAGCGCGCGCAGGACCCTCCCCTCGCGCTCGATACCGCGGTGCGCCTTCGCCGACACGGCATTTTCCGGCGGCGTGCGCAGGACCAGCGGGCCGTCGTCGCTGGCGAGGCGCAGGGTGACGTTGGCGTTGCCGCCACCGAGTTCGCCCGTGACGCGTGCGCCGGAGACACCGGTCTCCGCCGCCAGCCAGTCGCGCAGCGCCGCTTCCCGCTCGGGACTCATTGTCCCGGGACCCCGAAACTCGACAGCAGGCCGCCGTCAACGGGCACGAAAGCACCGGTCATGTAATCGCTGGAACCCACCCAGTGAATGACGCGGCCGATATCGGCGGCCTCGCCGTAGCGGCCGAGAGGAATCGTCCTGCGCATGGCTTCCAGCGCCTTCTCGGAGACGCCGCCGGTCATCTCGGTGAGGACGAGCCCGGGAATGACGAGGTTGACGCGGATACCGCGGGGCGCGAGTTCGATCGCCAGCGCCCGGGTCAGCCCCGACAGCCCGGCCTTGGAGGCGGCGTAGGCGGAATCACCGGGGAAGCCGCGGAAACCCACGACGGCGCCGACGTTGACGATTGCCCCGCCTTCGGCGAGGTGCGGCTCGACCGCGCGGATGGCATTCAGCGCGCCGGTGAGGTTGACATCCAGCACCGCCTGCCAGTCCTCCGGCTTGAGGCGCCCGACCCGGCCGCCGCGGTGCAGGCCGGCGTTGTTGACCAGGACGTCGATGCGCCCCCACTCGCCCAGCACGCGCTCCGCGACCGCCGCGAGTTCCTCGGGGCGGGAAACGTCCGCGCGACAGGCGATGCAGTTTTCGCCGCGCTCGGCGGCGAGGGCGTCGAGGCCGTCGCCGCGGGCGACGAGGGCGACGCGACCGCCCTGGTCGAGAATACGATCGGCGGCAGCCAGCCCGATCCCTCGGGAGGCACCGGTTACAATCCAGGTAGTCGGGTCTTTGTCCATGGCATCCTGCGCTGGGTGGTTATTAGTATTTGCTTGTTTGCGACTAGCAAGTTTAAACTTGCGGCTTACCAAGTCAAGGCGCACGAACCTGGAACAGCCCCGCAAGGCGCGCCGCGAACGACACCAGAAGCCAGACAATAAACGGGAGGCCGCGTGAGCTGGAGTTTCGAGACGGACCCTGAGTTTCAGCAGAAGCTGGATTGGATCGACACCTTTACCCGGGAGGAGATCGAACCGCTCGATCTCGTCTTCCGCGGCCCCGGCGACCCCTGGGACCCGGACTCCCCCGCGGCCCGGGCCATGGCCCCGCTGCGCGAGATCGTCAAGAAGGAAAAGCTCTGGGCCTGCCACCTCGGCCCTGAGCTCGGCGGCGAGGGCTACGGCCAGGTCAAGCTCGGCCTGATGAACGAGATCCTCGGCCGCAGCCGCTTCGGCCCCAGCGTCTTCGGCTGCCAGGCGCCGGATTCGGGCAATGCCGAGATCCTCGCCCACTTCGGCACGCCGGAGCAGAAGGCGAAATACCTGCAGCCCCTCCTCGACGGCAAGATCGCCTCCTGCTACTCCATGACCGAGCCGCACGCCGGCGCCGACCCGGCGGAGTTCACCTGCACCGCCGAGCGCGACGGCGACGAGTGGGTGATCAACGGCGAGAAGTGGTTCGCCTCCCACGCGCGCTTCTCCGAGTTCCTGCTGGTGATGGTCGTCACCAACAAGGACGTCCCGATCCACAAGGGCGCTTCCATGCTGCTCGTGGAGAAAGGCACGCCGGGGATGGAGATCATCCGCAACTGCGCGGTCGGTCCCTACGTCGAGCAGGGTGACGGCGTGCACGGCTACCTGCGTTTCAGCAACTGCCGCGTGCCCGCCGAGAACCTGCTCGGCGAGGAAGGCGGCGGCTTCCTGGTCGCCCAGACCCGCCTCGGCGGCGGCCGCGTGCACCACGCCATGCGCAGCGTCGGCGTTCTGAAGAAAGCCATGGACATGATGTGCGAGCGGGTGAAGAGCCGGCGCACCAAGGGCGAGCTCCTCGCCGACAAGCAGACGGTGCAGGAGAAGATCGCCGACAGCTACACGCAGATCCTGCAATACCGGCTGCACGTGCTCTACACCGCCTGGCTGATCGACAAGTACAAGGAATACAACCGGGAGGTGCGCAAGGAGATCGCCGCCATCAAGGCCGCCACGCCGAAGGTGCTGCAGGACGTGATCTACCGCGTCATGCACCTGCACGGCAGCTGGGGCATGTCCGACGAGACCCCCCTGATGACCATGTGGGCCAATATCCCGGAACTCGGCGTGGTCGACGGCCCCTCGGAGGTGCACAAGATCACGGTGGCGCGCACGGTCCTGCGCGATTACGAGCCCTCCCCGGGCCTGTTCCCCACCTATCACACGCCGACCCAACGCGAAGCCGCCCTGAAGAAGTACGGCCACTACCTGGAAGACTAGGCGGTTGGCGGTGTAACAACAGCACAGGCGCCGGCGTCCACCGGGGACCGGCGTCAGCGCCACTCGAGCGGGAGGCTGAGGCGATGGAAAAGCGCACGGTTGCGGTAGTCGGTGGCAGCGGCGGCCTCGGTGCCGCGATCTGCCGGCGCCTGGCAGCAGAGGGTAACGCGCTCTGCATCGGCTATCACCGTAACGACGACGCGGCCCGCGAGCTCTGCGAAGAGCTCGGCACCGCGGCGCTGCCCGTGCAAGGTGCCGCGGTGGACCTGCGCGACCCTGATGCCGTCGACGCGTTCCTGGCGCAGGCCGGCAGCGATGACTGGCCGCTGCAGGCCGTCGTCAACGCCACCGGGCCGGCGATCCCCCTCTGCCCCCTGGTCGATGTCTCGCCGGAGCAGTTCCGGACGATCATGGAGACCGACGTGTTCGGCGCCTTCCACCTGCTCACGGCCGCGGTACGGCGCCTGCCCGCGGGCGGCGCGCTGGTGCAGCTGCTGACCACGGCGGTGCTCCGCACCCTCGAGAACGACGGCATGTCCGGCATCCCCAAGACCGCCATCGCCGGCATCGTGCGCCAGCTGGCGCGGGAGATCGCCGCCGGGGGCAAGCGCATCAACGCCGTGGCCCCGGGCGTCATCGACGTCGGCATCGTGCACTCCTCCTTCACCGCCGACGAGACGGCCCAGGGGGTGATCCGCCTGTGCCTTGACCGCACGCCGGCCCCGCGCCTCGGCCAGCCCGACGAGGTGGCTGCGACCGTCAGCTTCCTGCTGAGCCCGAAGGCCGCTTACGTCAACGGACAGATCATCGGCGTCGACGGCGGCTACAGCGCCTGACGCAAAGCAGTAGAGGACAAGACACCATGCCCCGGCCCCTGCCCCGCGCCCTCCTCGCCACCCTCCTCCTCGCTACGGCCGCCGCGGCCACCGGCGCCGACGAGAGCGCGCCGGACGCTGCCGCGCTTGCGAGCCGCGGTGAGGCGGTCTACCTGCGCCACTGCGCCAACTGCCACGGCATGTCCCTGCGCGGCTCGCCGCACGGCAATGCCCTCCTGGGGCCGGTATTCCTCGACAAGTGGGGACAGGCCGCCCCGGTCGACCTGCTGCGCTACACGGCAGCCAACATGCCCCCCGGCGGCACCTCGGTGCTGCGCAACCGGGACCTGGCGGCGGCCGTGGCCTTCGTCCTCGAGCGCAACCGCGAAGGCGCCCCGGGCGAGCTACCGCTGCTCGATCCCGCGAGCCTCGCCCCGGCCGGTGAAGGCGGCGACGAGGCCGCGGGCGATGACGGCTGGTTCAACTTCACCGAGGCCGGGACCATCGACCAGGCCGCGCGCAGCCGCGGCGGCTTCCGCGGACGTGGCCTGGACAGCTTCTCGCCGGTCACGGAGGCGATGCTCGAGAACCCGCCCCCGGGGGACTGGCTGAGCTGGCGCCGGACCCGCGACGGCCAGGGCTACAGTCCGCTGGCGCAGGTGAACCGCGACACCGTCGGCGACCTCAAGCTGGCCTGGGTGCTGGCGATGCGCGACGGCAGTAACCAGGTCACGCCCCTGGCCCATGACGGGATCCTCTACGTCACCCATCCCGGCAACATCATCCAGGCCGTCGACGGCGCCAGCGGCGAGGTGCTGTGGGAATACGCCTATACCTTCCCCCCCGAGGCCAAGACCCTGGGCGGACCGGTGCGCAACATCGCCATCTACGAAGACAAGCTGTTCCTCAGCACCTACGACGCGGCCGTTGTCGCCATCGACGCCCGCACCGGCGAGCAGCTGTGGCGGACGCCGAAAGCGGACTACCGGGAAGCCTATACGCATACGGCCGGTCCCATCGTCGGCGGCGGTGTCGTGCTGTCCGGCATCAACGGCTGCGAGCTGTACACGAAAGCAGGCTGCTTCATCACCGGGCACGACCCGGACACCGGGGAAGAGCTCTGGCGCACCTCGACCATCGCGCTGCCGGGCACACCCGAGGGCGAGACCTGGGGCGGCCAGCCGCAGGCGCTGCGCGCCGGCGGCGACGCCTGGATCGCGGGTTCCTACGACGCCGAGCTGGACCTGTTCTTCATCGGCACCTCCCAGGCCAAGCCCTGGGTCGCCGCGAGCCGCGGCATGAGCGCCCGGGACCAGGCGCTGTACACCAACAGCACTCTCGCCCTGGACCCGAAGACCGGCGAAATCGCCTGGTATTTCCAGCATATTCCCGGCGAGACGATCGACATGGATATCGGCTTCGAGCGGGTGCTGGTGGACATCGACGGCAGAGCGGTGCTGCTGACCATCGGCAAGGACGGACTGCTCTGGAAGCTGGACCGCGAGACCGGGGCGTTCATCGCCGTCAAGGAGACGCTGCCGCAGAACATCTTCGCGGACATCGACCGCGAGGAAGGCCGCGTCCGCTACCGCGACGATATTCTCGACGCGGAAATCGGCGACACGATCCAGGCCTGCCCGGGCATCTACGGCGGCCACAACTGGCAGGCCTCGGCCTACAGCCCGGAAACGGGCAGCCTGATCATTCCCCTGCACCGGCTCTGCTCCGACATGATCGGACGCGAGGTGCCGCTGGAGGAAGGCGGCGGCGGTTACGGCGGCGATTCGCGCACCTACGAAATGCCCGGTGCCGGCGGCCTGCTTGGCAAGCTCGCGGCCTACGACGTGCGCACGCTGGAGGAACGCTGGTCCCACGAGCAGCGAGCGCTGTTCCTCTCCGGCGCCCTGACCACCGCCGGCGGCCTCGTCTTCATCGGCGACCTCGACCGCTATTTCAACGCCTTCGACGTGGCTTCCGGCGAGCTGCTCTGGCAGACGCGCCTCGGCGCCCCGCTCCACGGCTATCCCATTACCTACACCGCCGGCGGCAAGCAGTACATCGCCGTCCCCACCGGCATCGGCGTCTTCCGCGCCCTCACCGCGGTGCTCTCGCCGGAGATCTACCAGCCGACGAACGGGCAGGCGCTGTACGTTTTCGAGCTACCCGACTAGCGGCACTCCGCACCCCGTGCCGCGCAGCGTCGGCGGTCGGCGCCAGCGCTAGCGCGGAAACAAAAAAGCCCCGACCGTCACCGGCCGGGGCTCTGTGTCTGTGGCAGCAGCCTGCGGCTAGTCGGCGTCCAGCCCGGTGCGGCCTGCCTCGCGGATGATCGGCTGGTACTCGGCGAAGGCGGGGCCTTCGACCGTGGCGCCGATGGTGATGCCGGCGTCGGTCGTTAGCGTGTGCCCCGTGGTGTAGCCGGACTCGTCGCTGGCCAGCCACAGGGCGGCCTGGGCCACGTCCATGGCGAGGCCGGGGCGGCCGTGCAGCGGTGACATCTCGGCAAGCGCGCGCTCGGCACCGGCGATATCGGTCGGGTCCCCGGTGAGGACGTTGGCCACCATCGGCGTCGCCATGCTCGCCGCGGCGATGGTATTGACCCGGACGCCGCTGCGGGCCAGCTCCGTGGCGACACTCTTGGTGAGGCCGACCACGCCGTGCTTGGCGGCGGTGTAGGCGTGGGGGCCGAGCCCGCCGAGGATGCCGGCGGTGCTGGCCATGGTGATGATCGAACCGCTGCGCTGGCCGGCCATGATCCGCGCAGCGTGCTTCATGGCGTAGAAAGTCCCGTTGAGCAGCACGTCGATACTGAAGCGCCACTCCTCGCCGGGCGTGGTCGCAATCGGCCCCACGGAGCCGACGATGCCGGCGCAGTGAAACAGCGCATCGAGGCGGCCGAAGCGCTCGACGGTCGCGTCGACGGCAGCGACCAGGTCGCTCTCCTCCGTCACGTCACAGTCCCGGTAGAACGTCCCCTCTCCCAGGCGCTGTGCCAGGGCCTCTCCGGCGTCCCGCTGGATGTCCACGATGGCGACCTTCGCACCCTCGCGGACGAACAGTTCGGCGGCCGCGGCGCCGATGCCGCTCGCGCCGCCGGTAATCAGCGCGGTCTTGCCTTCCAGGCGCATGTCCTTCTCCCTTGCCAGGTTGTCGTTGCCTTGTTGTTGCTTGCCCGTTGACGGGTAGTGCGCAGCGGCGCTCAGCCCGCCTTGTTGACGAAGTCGTCTGGTGCCCGCTGCCCCACCGTCGCCGCCGGCAGGTCACCCATGCCCTGGCTGCAGGAAGGCTCGAGGCGCATCCAGTCGGTCAGCCCCGTGCGCTGCACGATCTTCCACTCGCCATCGCGGCGCTCGAAGCGGTCCACGTAGCGACCGCCCACCAGGTAGTCCATCTCGCTGTCGTAGGCCATGGGGCCGGCGAGCGGATCGCCCTTCGGGCGCATGAGGTGGTAGGCGGTGAAATAGGTTTCGACCCGTGCCGCATCGTCGCCATCGAACTCGATCAGCGTATTGCCGAGCTGGTGATGGGTACGGGCGCAGGTCGAAAGAAAGCCGAAAGCGAAGGCGATGAAGTCCCCGGGCTCCTCCGGCGACGACGGCGCCGAAGGGTCCGAGGACGGGCCCTCGTAAAAGTGATTGTGCCGTGAGCCGGGGTGGAACACGCTGCGCAGGAGCGCCTCGTCCATGCGGTCGATGGCGCGTGCGTAGCGGTAGATGACGTCCCTGATGGCCTCCCTGGCCGCGAGCTCTTCCGTTGTCATCATCATCCTTCCTCCCCGGCTCCCGGGTTTGCTTACTGCATCAGTTGTTGAAGTTGTAGACCACTTCCACCCCGTAGGTCCGCGGGCGCCGCGTGGCGGCGTAGGACCAGAGGCCGGCGACCTCGTAACCGTGGGTGTAGGTGTCCTCGTCCGTCAGGTTGCGACCAAAGAGGCTGAACTGCAGGTCGCCGATCGCGTAGTTGATGGACGCGTCCACCAAGCCCTGGGAGTCGTTGGCCGTCTCCGGATTGTTGGTCGCCGTGGTGAAGTGCTCGTCGATGTAGCGATAGGAGCCGCGCACCCAGGCGTTGCCGCCGCCGACTTCCCACTCGTAGGTGGCGTCGATGGTGCCGGTCCATTCCGGCGCACGCCGGAACTCGAGGTTGCTGAGGTCGACGACAGAACCTTCCGGGTCCGTGTAGACAAAGTCGTCATACTCGGAATCGAGGTAGCCGAGGTTCGCCCGCAGGCTCAGGTTATCCGTGAGGTAGGCCTGCACGTCGAACTCGATACCCTGGATCGTCGCGGAGGACGGGTTGATGACCACGGTCTTCTGGCCCGTATCGGTCTGGTCCGAGGGCAGCTGCAGCTCTTCCTGCTTGTCCTGGTAGTCCATGCTGAAGATCGTGGCGTTGAGGCGGACCCGGTTGTCGAAGAGTTCCGACTTCACGCCCAGCTCGTAGTTGTCCACGGTTTCCGGATCGTAGGGCTGGATCGCCTCCTCGAGGCTGGCCACCCGGCCGTTGAAGCCGCCGGCGCGGAAGCCCACGGAGTAGGTCGCGAAGAACATCACGTCCTCGCTGTAGTTGTACTTGAGGCCCAGGCGCGGCGTGAACTCATCCCACTTGTCGCTCGGGTGCTCCGTGCGGCCCTGGGACAGCGTGTTCACCTCGCCGAACTGCGCGGACGACTTCTCGTCCTCCGTGTAGCGGCCGCCGAAGGTGAAGATCCACTTGTCACTGAGACGCCAGTCCGCTTCGAAGAAGGCCGCGATGGACTCGGTGGTCTGGTTCGTGGTCTGCGGGATATCCAGCACCAGGCCCGGCACGGCGAAGCCGATATAGCTGCGCATGCGGCTCTCGTACTCGGAATCCCAGTAGAACAGGCCGCCGACCGCGGTCAGCGCGCCGCCGTTGTCCCAGGTCAGGCGCAGCTCGTGGCTGTCCTGCTCCCATTCGCCAGGGCGCTCCGTGTGATAGAGCAGCTCGGGCACGCCGTCCCAGTCCTGCAGCGAGTCCTCGTCGGATTCCCAGCGGCCGTAGACGTAGTCGAGGCGCAGCGCATCGTTGATGTCCCAGCGGGCTTCGAGGATGTGGGTCTCCGTATCGAAGAACGCCTTCATGAACTGCGGCCGGATCTGGTCTGCGGGCGTGATGTTGGTCTCGAAGGACGGCGGCTCCGGCGGCACCCCGCCACCGCCGGCGACCCCCAGCCGGTCACCCGTGATCGTGGTGTCGAGGCTCGGCGAGCAGTAGCCGTAGGCGGTGCAGAACAGCTGGTCGGGGCGGGTCACGTTGACCAGCGCCGGCGTATCCTGGTCGAGCTCCTCGCGGTTGTAGGTGTACTCGAGCTCCAGCGTGTCCGTCGGGGTCCAGAGGAAGTTGGCGCCGAGGTTCGTGTAGTCCTGGCGCCCCTGGTCGCGGCCGAAGGTGACGTTGTCGTAATAGCCCTCGCCCTGGTCGCGCAGGGCGGCCGTGAGCTTGACCGCCAGGTTGTCGGTCAGGGCAAAGTTGAAGATGCCGTCGAGATAGTAGGTTTCGTAGTTCTCGACCCCGGCCCGGAAGCGCCCGCCGAGTTCGCCCGTGGGGCGCGTGCGCTCGATGTTGATCAGGCCGCCGACGGTGTTGCGGCCGAAGAGCGTACCCTGCGGACCGCGCAGCACCTCGACGCGCGCGAGGTCGATGCTGCGCATCAGCGCACCGGCGGTGGAGCCGATGAAGACGCCGTCGACGCTGACGCCCACGGCCGGGTCGAAGTTCTTCTCCAGGTCGGCCATGCCGACACCGCGGATGAAGATCGCGGCGGTGCCGCCCGGGCCCTGGCCCGTGTCGTCGATGATGAGGTTTGGCGAGATGTTCGCAAGGTCCTGGATATCCCGGGCGAACTGCCGCTGGATTTCCGTCTCGCTGAGGGCGCTCACCGAGATGCCGACGTCCTGCATGCTCTCCTCGCGTTTCCGCGCGGTAACGGTGATCTCCTCGAGCACACCCTGCTGGGCCTGCACGACCGGTACGGACGTGATGCCGACACCGGCCGCGGCCAGCGCGATAACCAGTTGCTTCTTACCGTTCTTCATGGGGCTTGCCTCCTCGGCGGTACATCGTTGCTGTTATTGCTCTTGCTTTACTTGCTCTGGGTTTCTGGGTTCTTGCTGTTATGCCCTGGCGGAAGACCCGCGGGCCTTCGCGTCTCAGCCCGGCGCGACCAGCGGCGTGCCGTTCACCGGGTTGAAGTAATGAATGGTCACGTCGCGCTGCTTGATGCGCCAGGTGCCGTCGCGGCGCTCGACCAGGTCTTCGTAGGTCGCGCCGACGATCTGGCAGACGCTCTCGCCCGCGAGCCGGCCGACACAGTCGACGTCGCAGACCGAGCGCGCGCGGTCCGGGCTCTCGAAATGGATGACGTTGTTGGTGGTGAGGTGGTGGCTCTCGTCCCAGGCGGGCCAGAGGACGTCCATGACCGCCTCCCGGATCCCGGCATGCCCTTCGAAGGCGCCGAAGGGCGGCCCGATGTTCCAGGTGCAGTCCTCCCACCAGATGGCGAGGAAGCGGTCGAAATCGCGCTTGTCAAAGCCGTGGCAGTACTCGGAGGCCAGGTCGACGATGGCCTGGCGGCTCTCCAGCTGGTCTATGCGGGCCAGCAATGCCTCGACGGTCGCGGCATCTGCACTCATGTCTTGCTCCCCTGCCCTGTTATGGTCCCTGCGGGCTTATCTCAGGCTCGGTAAGACGAATTGCTTGTTTGTGTCTAGCAAGTGTATCCGACCGGAACGCCGGGTCAAGCGCCCCGCTGTGAAAAAATCCCGTTCAACGGTCGCTGTCGAGTGCGACCCACTCGGCCGCGGGCGCCATCAGCGCCGGGTCCTTGCGGCTCGCGTTGCCCACGGCCCGGGCCACGGGCGCGAGGCGGAGGGGAAACTTGAGCTCGGGGGCAAAAAGCGGGTCGTCGCTGTCGATCGCGCGGCTGTTGTCGAGCCAGCGCAGGGCTTCTTCGGTGGTCAGCAAGACCGGCATGCGCGAGTGCCAGTCGCGAAAGGCCGGCGCGGCCTCGGTGGTCACCAGGGTACAGGACAGGAGCGGCGCCTCACCGCGCTCCCACACATCCCAGAGCGCCGCGACCGCAAGCGCCTCCTCCGCGTTGGTGATCAGCCAGGGCACCCGGGCACCGGCCTCCTTGCGCCATTCGAGAAAGCTGCTCATGGGCACGATGCCCCGCTGGCGCCGGAAGGGGCCGCGAAAGACACGGCTGCTGGCGAGCGTCTCGCTGCGGGCATTGAACATCGCGTAGCGCTGGTCGACCGCGGGCGCCCAGGAAGGTGTCAGCCACCAGCGGGCCTCCCCGCCGCCCTCGTGCCGCAGCAGCGGTACCGACTCCGTCGGCGCGATGTTGCAGCGCGCCGGCGGCAGCTTCACGGCGATGCCCAGGCTGTCGAGCAGCGCGTCGAGGCCCGGGGTCTGGACGATGTTGAAGCGACCGCACACGGTCAGCGCTGCGTCGCTGCCAGCAGCAGCAGGACCAGCAGGACCGTCGCCGCCAGCGCGATCCCCCAGCTGCCGACGGCGAGTTCCAGCGCAGCGAGGCCCGCCGCCAGTCCCCCGCCCCGGCGGGGAGGCACGGCCGACGAGTCCCCTTCCGCCTGCCGGCCGTGCTGCCCGAAAGCGGGCGCCTCCCGGGCCGCGAGGCGCGGAAGCAGCCGGGAAAAGAGCGGCGCCAGCCCGGCGGCCAGCAGGGCAAAGGCAGCCACGGCGACCGCGGCGGCGACGGCGGCGTCCGCGCCACCGAAGCGCCAGCCGAGCAGCGGCACGGCCAGCAGCGGCAGCGCTGCGAGCGGCAGGAGCGACGCGATGCGGTAGCCGGCGAGGAGCAGGAGAGCGCCGCGGCTCCCCGCGGCCAGTGCGGCGAAGGCCGCGATGACCGGTGACGCCGACAGCGCGCCGGCCGCCCCGGCCACCGTGGGCACGACGGCGTTGTCCGCAGCCTTGGCGAGAAGCAGCGCCAGCTCGAAAGCGGCGAGGTCTCCGAGCACCAGCACGGCGATGACGGCGGGCAGTCGCCCCGGGGCGACTTCGCCGTCGCCGAGCCGCGCGGCGAGCAGGCTGTAGCTCGCGAGCGTGAACCCGGCGAGGAGCAGTAGCAGGTCCGACGCCACCAGGGCGGCACCGAGCGCGCCCTGCGCCAGTAGCAGGCAGGCGCTCACGCCGGGGTCATCCCGACCACCCCGCCACCAGAGCGCCGGTGCGAAGCAAAGCGCCAGGCATGCCACCGCGGCGGCGGCCGGCATGCCGGGGACCGCGCCGGCCCCGAGCATGACCCACGACAGGTCAAGCGCCCGGCCCGGCACCAGGATGGCGACGGGCAGCAGTGCCGCGAGGGTCACCAGCCAGCGGCGCCCCGCGACAGGCACGAGCGGCAGCAGCGGCGCGGCCAAGAGCGGCACGAAGACGAACAGCAGGGCAAGGTTCATGGCGCGTAGAACTCCCGGCGCACCACCAGCGTCGCCCACTCCTGCGGGCTGTAGGGCACCGCCGCGAACAGACCGGCGAGGATCACGAGCAGCGCGGTGACCACCGGCGGTGCGAGCAGCGCGAGCGCCGTCTCCGCCCGGGCGCCCGCGGCCGGGGGCGGCCACGGACCGGCGGGCGTGCGGAACCAGGCCCGGTGCAGGATGGGCAGGAAGTAGGCGGCGTTCAGGGCGCTGCTGCCGGCGAGGACGACGACCGCCCAGGTGTCACCGGCCTCGAGTGCACCGAGGCCGAGATACCACTTGCTGATGAAGCCGGCCATCGGCGGCAGCCCGATCATCCCCAGCGCGGCGACCGTGAACGCAGCAGTGGTCAGCGGCATGCGCCGCCCTACCCCGTCCAGCTCGCTGACCTTGTGCAGTCCGAGCGTTTCCGCGTAGTTGCCCGCGCAGAAGAACAACGTGATCTTCATCAGGCCCTGGTGCACGAGGTGGACGATACCGCCGATGCTGGCGAGGGGCCCGACGATCGCCACCCCGAGGGCGATGTACGACACCTGGGACACGGTCGAGAACGCGAGCCGGCGCTTCAGGTCATCCTGCGCGAGCGCGCGCAGCGAGCCGTAGATAATGGTGAAGGCCGCCACCGCTGCCAGCGCATCGATCACGCCGAGCTCGGCCGCGTACTCCACGCCGAACACGTCGTAGACGATGCGGATGATCCCGAAGGCCCCGGCCTTGACCACGGCGACCGCGTGCAGCAGCGCGCTCACCGGCGCGGGCGCCACCATCGCGCGGGGCAGCCAGCCGTGCAGCGGCACGAGGGCGGCCTTGACCCCCACACCCGCCACCAGGAGGAAGAAGATGGCGGCAAGCACCGCTGGCGGCGCATCGGAGCCGTCGAGGAAGCCGCGGGGCGTGAAGGTGAGCGTACCCACTTCCGCATACAGCCAGGCCGTACCGAGCAGCAGTGCCGCTCCGCCGCCGATGGTGTAGGCGAGGTAGCGGTTGCCCGCCGCGCGCGCCACGGGTGTTTCCCGGTGCACGACGAGGGGATAGGTCGAGAGCGTCAGCAGTTCGTAGAAGAGCAGGAAGGTGAGCAGGTTGCCGGCCATGGCGACGCCGACCGTCGCGGTGACGCAGAGACTGAAAAAGCCGAAGAAGCGCGCCCGGTTCGGCGAATTCTCCAGGTAGCCGATGGCGTAGATCGTGGTCAGGAACCAGAGCTGTGCCGACAGCGTCACGAAGAGCAGCGCGAGCGAATCGGCACGCAGCGAGAACGCGATCCCGGGCAGCAGTGGAAAGGAAACGGCATAGCTCACGCCCCGGGAGACGCCCCAGAGCATCACCGCCACGAGCAGGAGTTTCGCGGTCGCCCCGGCCAGGTTGAGCACGCTGCGAAGGCGCACGGCCCGCTCGGGCAGGAAGAAGATCACCAGCCCCGGCAACAGCGAGCTCGCGAGCACGGCGAGCGGCAGCAGCGCGTGCTCGTTCACGGCACGCCACCCAGGAGCCCGAGCAGCGGCTGGCCGAGAAAGCCCAGGCCCACGGCGCTGCCGGCGAGGGCGAGCGCCGCCCACTCCATGCGCCGCGGAAGCGCCGTGGCCTCGGGCCGGTCACTGCCGCCGAAGGTATGCTCGATGAGCTTGAAGATATACACGGCCGCCAGCAGGCCGCCGAGGAGCACCACGGCAACCAGCCACCACCTGCCCGAGGCGATGCCGGCCTGCAGCAGCAGCCACTTGCCGCTGAAGCCGCCGCTCGGCGGCAGGCCCATGAGGCTCACCCCCGCGAGAGCGATCGCTCCAGCCGACAGCGGCATGTGGTGCACGACCCGCTCGAACCCGTCGATGCGGTCGTGCCGGGCGCGCCGGGCGAGGTTGCCCACGGCGAGGAACAGCCCGGCCTTCGCCAGCACGTGGGATACGAGCAGCACGACAAAGGCCCCGTAAGCGGTGAGCCCCGCCGCAGGCACCAGGGCCAGCGCGACGAGCAGGTAGCCGAGCTGCGCCACGGTGGAATAGGCGACCAGCAGCTTCGCCCGCGCCTGCAGCACGGCCTGCAGCGAGCACCAGAGCACGCCCGCGGCGCCCAGGGCCGCAAGCAGCTCGGCAACCAGGGGCCAGGCCCCGTCGTAGAGGGAGAGCCAGAGGCGCAGCACCAGGTAGAGCGGCGCCTTGACGGCGAGCCCAGAGAGCGCGGCGCTCACCGGCGGTGTCGCGTTGGCATGGGCCGGCGGCAGCCAGAAATGCAGCGGGAAGACGGCTGCCTTGAGCAGCAGGCCGGCGACCATCAACGCAAACGCCACCGCCCCGCCCGGCAGGACCGTGCCCTGCCCCGCCAGCTGCGCGAGGTCCAGCGTGCCGGCGGCGCGGTAGAGCAGCGCCACCCCGAGCAGGTAGGCGAGAGAACCGGTCAGCGTCGCCAGCAGGTAGCGCAGCGATGCAGCCAGCGCCGCCGGACCGCCACCGAGCGCAGCCAGGGCGACCGCGGACAGCCCGAGCAGCTCGAGGGTCACGTAGAGATTGAACAGGTCCCCCGCCAGGAACAGACCATTGAGGGCCGCGAGGAACAGGAGGAAAAGCCCGGCAAAATAGCGTCGCTCCGGCTCCGCGTAGGCCGCACTGGCATGCAGCGCGAGCCATGGGGCGGCGAACGCCGTGACCAGTACCAGGATCGCCGAGAGGCCGTCGGCACGCAGGGCGATGCCGAGGGGAGCACCCCAGCCGCCAACGTCGTGCGCGAGAGGATCGCCGCCCGGCAGCGTCACCGCAAGGAACAGTCCGAGTGCCAGGTTACCCAGCGTACCGGCGACAAGAACAAGCCCGACGATCCGCGGCGCGAGCAACGCGGCCAGCCCGCCGGCCAGGGGCCAGAGCACCAGCAGCGGCAGCAGTACCGAATCGCTCACGAACCGCCCTCCCCGTCCGCCGGTTCGTCGGCGGCAGCGGGCACCGCCAGCCGCAGCAGCAGGTTGAGGCCGAGGGCCGTCGCCGCGACGGCGACGACGATGCCGGTGATCACCAGGGCCTGGGGCAGCGGGTCGCCCGGCGCTGCCCCGGCGACGAGGACGAGAAACACGCTGCTGCCCATGACATTGACCGCGAGCAGGCGGCGAAGCGGGTGTGCCGCGACCACGAGGGCGTGAAAGCCGAGGCAGAACAGCCCGCAGCCGAGCACCGCGTAGAGGGCCTGCCCGGTCACGGGTCCCGGTCCTCGAGTTCCCCGGTACCCAGGAACAGGGCGACCAGCGTCACCGCGATGGAGAGCAGCGCAAAACCCTCGATGACCAGGATCAGCGTCCCCGCGTGGGCGGACGGCAGGCCGAGCAGCACCCCCCCGGCCGCGAGCGTGCCGGCAGCGACCGCGAGGAACACGGCGACCCCCAGGCAGGCCAGGGGCCAGAGCCGGTGCTCGAGGCGCCAGAGAAAGCGGTCGCGGCCGGCGAGGAGCGCGAGGATGCCCGCGGCCGCGAGAAGCGCACCGCCCTGGAACGCCCCCCCGGGCCGCGTCGCACCGGCCCACAGGAGGTAGACGGCGACGAGCACGAGTACGGGCAGGAGCAGCGAGGCGAGTTCACGCAGCACACCGCCGACGGGCGCGCTGCCGCGGGGCGGCGGCAGCGGCGCCAGGCAGCGGACTCCCGCGAGGGCAATGAGCAGGACCACCAGCTCCAGCAGCGTGTCGTAGCCGCGGAAGTTGAGCAGCACGGCGGTGACCGGGTGACTCACGCCGCTGACGTCGAGGGCCCCGGCGATGAGTGCGGGCACGTCGCGGCCGGGCGTCACGGGCCGGGTCACGGTCCACGCGAGTACGGCAGCCAGCCCCGCGAGCAGGAGTGCGAGCGCCGCGCTGGCAAACGCCTTCACGGCCGGTCCTCGTCGCGACCGCGCAGCCGCGCCACCGCCGCCATGAGCAGCGCCCCGGTCAGCCCCGCGCCGATCGCCGCCTCGGCGAGCGCGACGTCCGGGGCCTGCAGCCGCATCCAGGCCAGCGCGAGGAGCATGCCGAAGGCCACGAAAAAGACCACCGCCGGGAACAGCGCCTGCGTATACAGCGCTCGCCACGCCGTGAACAGCAGCGCGACGCCGAGCAGAACGTCCGGCGCCAGGGGCAGCAGGGTCATCGCTGCCATGGCTCGACCCCGCGGCGCAGTGCCGCCCGGGCGATGACATGGGAGACCGACGCGCTGGCCAGGAGGACCAGGCACCAGGTCACGAAAAGCTTGGCCGCTACCGCCGCCGAGCCCGCCTCGAGGGCGAGGCCCAGGAGCAGGAAGCCGAGGCCCACGTTGTCCGCCTTGGTCAGCGCGTGCAGCCGCGCGTGCACGTCGGGGAAGCGCAGGAGGCCGACGGTGCCCGCGAGAAAGAACAGCGCGCCGAGCACCATGCACGCCAGCGCCAGCGCGTTCACTTGCCGTCTCCGTGCGGCTGCCAGACGCGGCGCACGAAGGCCACCGCGGTAATCGCCGCCAGCAGTGCGAACACCAGGGCGACATCCCGCAGCGACGGCATACCACGGGTATCGGCCTCCATGGCCAGGAGCGCGACGGCCGTCGTGCCGAAGAGCTGCGTGCTCAGCATGCGGTCCGCCGGCGTCGGCCCGGCGAGCACGCGCCAGAGGCCGGCGAGGAGGTTGGCGAGCAGAAAGAGTGCGAGCCCCGTGTGAACCGCATCGAGGTTCATGCGCAGAACACCCGTGCCAGCCGTGCCTCCAGGCCGGCGAGAGCGGCCTCGTGCCCCCCGGCCCCGTCGAGCACGTGGACCCAGACCGTGTCGTCGCGGATATCCGCGCTCAGCGTCCCGGGCGTCAGCGAGATACTGTTCAGGAGCAGGACGCGCGGCAGTCCTGGCGGCAGCGCCGTCTCGAAGGGCACCAGCGCCGGCGCAAGGCGCAGACGCGGCGCCAGCGCCCGCCGGGCGACGTCGACCGCACCGAGCAGCGAATGCCAGGCAAAGTAGCCCAGGAATGACACGACCGGCAGCAGCCGTAACCCGACCGGCGGCAGAAGGCGCAGGCTGAGCCACGTCGCCAGCAGCACGGCCGGAACCCCGAGGGACCAGCTCCCCGGCTCGAAGCCGACGAGCACGCCCCAGAGCAGCGCATAGAGAACGGCGCGGACGGCGCCGGCGCGAAGGAAGACAGTACTCGATACAGCGGGCACGTCAGCTCATCGACAGCGAAAGGATGAAAGCCAGCATAGACCGCTGCGTGAACGCAGGTCAAAAAGGCTTCTCAGGGCGCCGAAGTACGTGCGGGGGTACTGCAGGATGGCGGTGGGGGAGGGATTCGAACCTTCGGTGTTTCTTTTAATTTCAACGCGTTACCAAGGCAGCATGTCCAGATCGTGTCTAATTCGAACGCCTTTCTCTCTCGATTCGCGCCTATTCTAAGTCGGTTCACTTGGGCATGGACGGGCAGGGCGAAAAGTCCGTCAGATTTCAGCAACTACCCTGATCTCGACCAACGCCTGCAGGTGTTGCGCGAGCAATTGGGGGACGTCCGACTGATCACCGATAAGCAGCTCCGGCAGAAGCTCGGCGACTGCTCGGAAATGACGAGTTGGCGCCTACTCCGAGACGGGAAGCTACGGAAGCCGAGGAAACTCGGCAACCGGAACCTCATGCCCGAAGATGAAGCAGACACAGCGATTGCGAGGCCCATAGGGCTTGGGCTTGCCGGGTAAACGATCTCCAAATACCGACCGTGTCCCACTACAAAGCCCGACCTCATACCGCAGGCGCAGTACCTCTCGGATCTTACGCATGGACAAACGCTCCATCTCAATCCCTTTCGCTCCGGCAAAAAGGGCCGATCCTAGCAACGATGTCCTGCATCGCTCCCTGCCCGAGGCAGTGACCGAATGGCCGTAGAATCAGTGGCCGAATGAGCGTGGAATACGCGACCACAGCCTGTTCGTTGCTGACCACGACCGGCTCCATGCGCACGAGGTGCTTGCCCTTCCGGCACCCATCCTTGGGCGCAGCCCCTCCAGGATCAACGGTGCCCCCACGCCAAATCGACCCGCATCGCCAGGAACGAAAGATTCGCAGGCCGCCACCTATCCCTTGGTGAGCGCCCGCAGCGTCGTAGCGAGGGCGGCGAGCGCAGATTCTGCTGTCTTCTCCATCTGTACTCGCAAAATGGCGCCGTCCAGCGCAACCGTGATGGCCAGTGCGTGGTCTTGTAGGTCTGGTGATTCGGGCAGCATGCGGGCGATCACATCCGTTACCTCGTGCTTGTGACGAACCGCGATTTCAGTCACCTCGGGGACAGTACCGCCCAATTCCACCACCGCGTTAATAAAGGCGCAGCCACGATAACCCTCGCCCCCGAACCATTCCTGGAACACGGCGACGAGCCGTGTGGCAGTGCCCCGGCCCCGCCCACGGTGCCGCTCCAGTGCTTCGACTAGCCAGTCCATCCACAATCGATGCCGATGCTCCAGATAGGCCAGGATCAGATCGTTCTTGCTCGGGAAGTGGCGGTAGAAGGTTACCTTAGTCACGCCTGCCTCGGCGATGACGCGATCGATACCGGTCGCACGGATACCGTGGCGATAAAACAGCTCATGCGCGGTAGCGAGAATGCGCTCTCGGGCGGGCAGGGCATATCTGGATTTGCCTGGGGTCATGCGCGCAGTGTAGACAAGTCGTTCCACATCGGCTAGGGTCCGAACGTGGACAGATCTGTCTACAGTCGCACCGAGGAGAGATCATGGAAACCAAGCCGCCCCTGCCCCCCTTTACCGAACAAACTGGCCGACAGAAAGTACGCATGGCCGAAGATGCGTGGAATACGCGCGATCCCGCGCGCGTGGTACTTGTGTACACGGAAGACACACGCTGGCGAAACCGCGCCGAATTCCCGGTCGGCCGTGCCGAGGTGCAGCGTTTTCTCGAACGCAAGTGGGCGCGCGAACTCGACTACCGGCTGATCAAGGAATTGTGGGCCTTCACCGGCAACCGCATCGCGGTGCGCTTCGCCTACGAATGGCACGACGACTCGGGCCAGTGGTACCGCTCGTACGGCAACGAGAACTGGGAATTCAACGAGCAAGGCTTCATGATGCGCCGCTACGCGAGCATCAACGACCTGCCCATTGCGGAAGCTGACCGCAAGTTCTTCTGGCCGTTGGGCCGCCGGCCGGACGACCATCCGGGGTTATCCGATCTGGCTTTGTAAGGCATTCATGGAGGCCACGCGCGATGCAGATGCCCCCATGGTGCCGCGCTCGGGCGCTCGACGCCCAACGCCGCTTCGGTACGGCAGGTTATTGGAACAAGCACAATCTCGGGATAATCCGGGACCACCTGCCTCCCCGCGTGGGCGGCGTCCTGGAGACCCAGACCTTCTTCTTCATCGCCGCGGCCAATGATCGGGGCGAGCGCGATTGCAGTTTTCGCGGGCGGGAATTCAACGTCTCAGGCCAACCTTATCCCCTGCTCAAGATACTGGATGCGCGCCCATTGGCATATCCCCGGCTTCAGCGGCAACAAACTCTACAACTCCCTGGGCAACATCCTGGTCAATCCCCACATCGGCATGCTGCTCGTGGCTTTTTAGAACCGCTCGCGATCATCGAGGATCGGCGAGTAAACGAGCGCATCTGGCTTATAGCTCTACGCTATGCGCGGGTCACGGGGCAGCGGGCTTATCCCAAGTGCAAGCCGCGCATCCCGAAGATAGGCTTTGCGCCGTTGACAGACGCCTTTTTTGAGGAATGAACGGCAAGCTCCCCCGCGCCCTGCCGACCTGGGACACAGATGTCTTCGCCGCGACGCTCAAGCATGAGATCGAAGCCCTCGGCGCGGCTTCGCTCGGTCTTGATCGGCGCTTGACCGGGTTCGGCATCATCGATGAAGCGATCACGGTCATCGTGCTCGGGCGGATGACCGAGGTGAACCCATCGAAACCAGGATCATCATTCTTTTCACGGTGACCGAGACGATATACGTATCAATCATCTCAAAACTCACCGACATAACGATTCCTCTGTACTCGTTCACCGATGGCAGAAAACTGCTCTACGGTTCAATTCTTGTCTTCACCTCTGGCGTAAGCACACGAACTGACTCCCCGCTCCCGCCAACCCCACCTCCAAGTTCGAACTCTTGGATACAAGGTAGCCTAGCGGCTGGTCCAGCACGAACGGATAGAGCACCGCCTGAGACGACAACGCGGGGACGACCACCGCCTTGCCGACGTAACGCAGCACTGCTTCGACCAGCCACGCAACCGCCTGCACGTCGCTGACCACAATCGGCTTCAGCCGTAAAAGGCGCTTGCCATTCTCGATGCGTTGGATCGCTCCCCAGCTCGCCTGCGACTGAAGCACCATGTTGGTCATCCGGTAGGTGCCTTCACGCTCGCCATAGGTTTCGCTCATTCGCCGATGAACCTCGGCCGAAGCACAGTCTCCCTGGAGTGCAGACACGCGACCAACCAGTTCTGCCACCTTGCCGAAGAACGGATAGGTTGCGATAGCCATGCCCCAGGTCAGGGCAGAGATAGAGATGCTTGGGTCTGCCTTGAAGATCGCGACGCCTCGCTCGGCGAAATCGGCGAGTTCCGGACGTGGCGCCAGCCATAAGCGGTTCAACACGGTCCGAGTCTTCTTGCGCGCTGCCACACCCAGTTCGGCTGCGTCCAACAGGGCATTCAGATCATCGAGCGTCCCCAGATCAGCACGCACGCGCAGCGCAGCCTCCGCCCACTCCAGCGGTATGAAGCGATCAAAGCCGATTCGTGGTGCTGATGATTTCATTCGATTCAATTGCGGCCTCCATCCCTGGAGGCCGCCCCTTCGGGGCCAGCCTGACGGCTGTCCAAATCTGCTCCAGCCAGATTTGTCACGTAACTCACTTTCACGAAAGGCACGATCAGCTCTTCCAGGGACATGCCGCCATGGACAACGACCTGGTCACCCTTCGGCACGAATGCCCCACGCCCTCCTGCGAATAGGGGCATGAAGTTCACCGGTAGTCCAGCGATATCCAGACGGAAGGTGTCCAGATTTGCCACTGCTGTCTCCGCAATCAAAGTCTCGCTGCGATACGTCCGCACACGCTCTCCGCGCAGTTCCGAGGCGACTCCCTCGTTCGGGCGACCAATTCCTACCGCTTCGGCATTGCCGTGGTCGGCGGTCAGGTAGACGTGGAATCCGTTGTCCAGCAGCATCGCAAACAGGCGATCCACGAAGCCCGATTCGCACCAGCTCCCAATCTGGGCCGCAAGGCCGCGCTTGCCGAGCACGGCGCCGTGAATGATCTCGTCGACCGTATCCACGACCAGACCGGCAATCTTCACGGTTGGGTTCGACAGCAGAGCTTCCAGCTCAGGAATGTCATCCGTGCGCTTGAGCGACTTGCGGTACAAGACCTCATTGGCGCGAAGTCCGTGGTCCTGCCAGAACCGCGTCCAGTGCTGAGGCTCTTTCGACGTGGTCTCGATGCTGTCGGCGAACTCGCGTGGGCGCAGGCCGGAGAACAGCGCCTGCCTGGACACCGACGTCAGGGTTGGCAGCCACGCAAAACAGGCGTTCTCGTCGAACATCAGTCGCGGCGATCGATGAACGACGCACTCGCGAATCTGGGTCCACTGATCTACCGCCAGTCCGTCAAAGACCACGAGAGCGATCTTTTCCTCGCCGCTCGCTCGGCGCATCGCAAGGTAGCGCGGCACGTGATGGACCATGACAGGCCCTTTGGCCGCTGGCAGGGACGGCAAATCGGCGTAGTGCGTTTCAACCCACTCTTGCAGCCGGTTGTCTGCATCGCTCACCAAGCCCCGCATTTCATCCTTCAGGCTTTCTACCCGGGCCGCGTCCAGACCGTGGAAACGCGAGATCACCTCGCCGATCCGACGCGAGAAATGGGTCCAGTCCCGGTAGGAGGAGGCGGCGTTCGGAAGCTCATCCGCGAGATTCTTTATGCCTTCAAGCACCAGATTCCGCATCGACAACGGATCCTGCACAACACCCGCTTTCACCCATTCCGGCAGGTTGACCGGCGCACCCTGGATCGCCAGCGGGTGTAGCGTGCCGTCCAGAAACATCGAATCGACAATCACACGGACATCGTGGTGATCGAACGGGATGTCGAGCCTGGGCACATAGTCCGACGGCGCCGGCTCCCCCGTTCGCGTTCCGGTGAGCCCCAGCTTGGTCAGATAGCGATACCAGGCGTTCTGCACCACGCGCAGCGCGAGGCTCTTCTGCGAAAACAGATCGGCGACAGGAATGCCCTTGAAGATCGTTCGCTCACCGAGCACATGCTCCACGTGCTCCGCCAACACGGGCGGCAGCAGCGCCTCGCGGTAGTGCAAGCGGAGAAGCTCACGCCAAAGATCCTCTGGCCGGGTGATCAGATGCGGGCTGATCCGGAAGATGTGGGTCAGCACAAACTCCTTCGTCGCCGCCTCACCCAGTGACTGGTGAACGTGCCGCGCCTGCGCCTCGAACAGCGCGGGTAGCATCTCGCTGCCCAGCTGCCTGACCACCGCATAGCTCAGTTTCGGAAACAGCTCTACAAGCCCCAGACTGACCTTGCGCGCCTGGCGCAGGTAGTCCCAAGGCAGTTCGCCCAGGGCCGTGCCACGCAACTGGAGGACCAAGGCGCGGGACGGGCCAGGTTCCCCGCGTTCCCACGCCGCCCGATAGCGCTCCTCGTACTCTGCCCGGAAGGCGATGCTGTCCTCGAATGGCAATACATCGAAACCGCGTTCGCGCAGGCCAGACAACACCTGCTCATCCAGCAACACGTCGTCCGGGTCTGTAACAATCCACAGCCGGGCGAGATCGGAGGGGAACTCCTTCAGGATGCGATCAGCCCACGCGGTGCTGCGCCCATCCCTGGACGCGGCCGCTTCGCGACCCGCCTTGCGGCTGTCCAAATTCGTTCCCGACGAATTTGTCATGCCTGTGCACCTCCCGATTGGCCGACTCTCAACATCAGCACGGCGTTGAGATCCGGCGTGCAGGCTTCCGCATCCGCCAATTCCGCCATGCGTGCCTCAAACTCGGCTTCGAGGCGCTTTCGTCTATGCTCCCTGACCGCGGGAAGACCGATACGGCCGATTGCCTGAAAACGCGCCTCAAACGCGTAGCGCGCTCGTTCGCGCTCCTCGGCGAGCCAGGTGCGGTGCTCCTCCACCAGCTCTGCAAACAGCTGCTCTCCTTGCATTTTGGCCGCAGCCAGCGACTTTTCGAAGCAGGCCAAGGCGTTCTCCACCTCGACCTTCGGTGCAAGCATCACGTTCTCGGTGAGCAGTAAATCCCAGATCCGCTGGGCGGTCGGCACGAAGGTGCGACCGTCGTCGGTGACAAACACGGGCAGGAATCGCCGCCGGTTACGGCCTACATCCATGTAAGCCGCCCCTGCGGGGCCAGCCTGTCGGCTGTTCAAATTCGCTCCCGGCAAATTTGTGAAGCTCTCGGAGAGATTGGATGCGCTGAGATTGATCTCCCACAGCGACCACACCCCATGCACCGTATCGGGCAAGCCGGTCACCGTCGCAATCGCCAGGGGTTGGCCCCCCACGCAGCGCGGCAACTCGCTGATGACTGCACGGGCGCGTGGATCTTCCAGTGTGATCCACTCCATCTCAGGGTTCTGTTCGGCGGTGCGCGCATCGAAGCAGACGCGAGGAGACTCGCTCCCGTCCGCCCACTTCACGCGCCAGGCGTCGCCAGCCTTCTCAGCCGCCCCACCTCGCGCAGGTAGCCCGGCGGTGATCGCCCTCTCCAGCCAGTACTGTGCCGGATGGTCGCGCCATTTACGCGCATCGTCCGCCTCCAGCGTGTGATCCTCGGTCAGCAGGTCGGTGTCCTTGCGACTCGCCGCCACCTTTTCCCGAACCTGGTTGATGACCGCATCGCATTCCTGGTCGATGGATGCAGGGTCCTGTAGCCCGTGCACGAAGAGTTCGTCGAAGATCGGCTCCACCTCCACCGAGTCCATCACGTCCGCCGCCTTGTCGACGCCGAACTCCTGGGCGATGACAGCGAGCTTTTCCTCCAGCACCTCGCGCACCCGGTGTTCCACCGTGTCTTCCAGTACGAAGTTGATAGCTCGCACCACATGCGGCTGGCCGATGCGGTCCACGCGGCCGATGCGCTGCTCCAGACGCATCGGATTCCACGGCATGTCGAAGTTGACGATGACATGGCAGAACTGGAGGTTCAGGCCCTCGCCGCCGGCGTCGGTGGAGATCAGTATCCGGACATCTCGTGAGAAGGCCTGCTGGGCGCGGGTTCTCGCGTCCAGGTCCATCCCGCCATTGAGCAGCGCCACGGAAAAGCCCCGGCTCTCCAGGAACTCGGCGAGCATGGCTTGAGTGGGAACGAACTCGGTGAACACCAGCACCTTGAGCTGTGGGTCGTTCTCTTCCTGCTGGAGTTTGTAGATCAGCTCCAACAGCGCTTCCGCCTTGGCATCCGCCCCCTGTCGCTCGGTTTCGCGAGCGAGATCCAGCAGCATCTCGACTTCCGACTTCTCGCGCTCCCAGCCGCTGGCCTGCAGGGCAATGTCGAGCTGGGACTGGCCGTCGAGCTCTGCCCAGTCATCCGGGTCCACCGCCTCGACAAAATCGCCGGGAGCGATTTTGGACAGGCGCCAGGCTGGCCCCGAAGGGAGCGGGTCCAGGGATGGACCCGCCAACAGGTTCGCCTGTGCCTGGGGCGCATCCAGCAGGGCTTGCCGCTTCTCCAGCGTGGCGCGGATGGCGGCCGTACTGGACGTCACCAGACGCTGCATCAGGATCATCAGGAAGCCGATGTGCCGCTGCTTGGCGGCCATCGCCTGGTTGTAGCCGTGCCGGACGTAGTCCGTGACAGCCTCGTAGAGCCGCTGCTGGGCGGCATGTCGGTCCTGCCACGCCACGGCTTGCAATCGCGTGGACCGGGGCTTGAACAGCGGTTGGCCTTCGGCGTCGATGGCGGCCCGCTTCTCGGTGCGGATCAGGAACGGGCGCACCCGATCGCGGTTGATGCTGCCTTCGTCCGGAAACGCCTCACAGTCCAGCAACTGCATCAGCCGCATGAACTGGTCGGTCTTGCCCTGGTGCGGGGTCGCGGACAGCAGCAGCAGATAGGGCGCGGCCTCAGCCAAGGCGGCGCCCAGCTTGTAGCGGGCAACCTGCTCGGTGCTGCCGCCCATGCGGTGGGACTCGTCGATGATCACCAGATCCCAGCCGGCCGAAATCAGGTCCTCGAAGCGCTCGCGGTTGTAGGTGGTCAACTGCTCCAGGCTCCAGCCCCGCCGCCTCTCGATCGGTTTGACGGAATCCAGCGAGCAGATCACCTGGTCGTGCAGGCGCCACAGGTTGTCTTCGTCCTTACTGGCGTTGACCCGCCACTGACGGAATGCGGCGAGTTCGGAAGGCTCGATAAAGCGCAGGCTCTCATTGAAGTGCAGCCGCATCTCGGCTTGCCACTGCCGCACAAGGCCCTTGGGTGCAACAACCAGTACGCGCCGCACCATGCCGCGCAACTTCAGCTCCCGCAAAATCAAGCCCGCCTCAATGGTCTTGCCCAAGCCCACTTCGTCCGCCAGCAGGTAGCGAATGCGGTCGCGGCTCATGGCCCGGTTCAGCGCATACAGCTGATGGGGCAGCGGCACCACACTGGACTGGATAGGGGCCAGCAGCAGGTTGTCTTCCAGGGCATCCAGAAGCTTTGCGGATGCCGCTGTATGCAGTATCTGCTCAACGGCCGGGCGCACTGCTGTCAGATCATCGAGATCCTGGGCGCGAACACGCCCCACTGTGTTCTTGGCCGGCAGCCACACGCGATAGGTCACCTCACCCCACACGTCCTGGCGTTCAACCACCCGGCACGGGGTCGCCTGTCGGACCAACCAGCACCAATCGCCAATGGTGAAGTCGCGCTGGGGTTGAGTCATTCGCCGTCACCAGTGCGCAGTGCCTTGCCTCGCTCGGTGAGACGATAGCGCTGTTTGCTGGAGCGAGGCTTGTCAGGCTGGGTCATTTCGACAAGGTTCAACTCCAGTAGGGGGGTCAACACCGCCTCCCGGAACTTGCTGCGATTACTGCGTCCGGCCCACTCCATCAGGGTGGCGATATCGTGCTCATCCTCCAATCGCATCAACACCGTGCGTTGTTCGGCACTGAGTCCCGACATGATCCCGACTTGGTCCCGACTTGGTCCCGACTTGGTCCCGACTTGGCCCCCGGCCTGGTCTTCTGCCTCACGGGCAAAACGCTGGCGGATCTCCTCCCGCGCCTGGTACTGGGTATCACTGAGCTTGTCGAGCATCTGCTGCAGCACCAGATGGTCTGCCACAGCCCGGGCTTGCTGGGTGGTACTGATGCCCAGGCTGCGGATTGCAGTAAGGGTCAATGGCTCGTCTTGCGGCAATGTCAAGGCCAGGGCCAGCGCATCGGCCTGCTCCGGCGTCAGGGTGGCACCCAGGGCTTCACGGAAGCGCTGCATCGCTTCGGTGACCAGCGGCGAGTTGAGCAATATCAGCTCGAATTCCTTGCGTGCCTTGTCGTTTCGCAACTGCGGCGGTACGCGCCCGAGATCGTGCCAGTTACGGAAGATGGCGCGGATGCCTGTGCCAGCTTGGTCTGACAAGCCGATCCGGCGAAACGCCTTCACGATGGACGGGTTGCGCACCTCCTTCTCGGTGGGGTCCAACAGCTCCGCCTCGGTTGCGAAGGCATCGCCGGGGTTCCAGAAGATAGTGCGATCGGTGAACAGACGAATGGACGCCTTGCGGCCATGGTCGCCGTAGTCCTGATGGATCAGCAGGTTGATTGCCGCTTCCCGGAAGGCCACATAGTCGGGCGGATCGTCGTTGCGGCGCAGGGTGGCCGGATCGAGCGAGAACGGATGTTCGGCAATCCGCATGTAGCGGGTAACCAGTCCCTGCCAGGTTTGGAAGATGTTCTCTTCGAACACGTAACGATCGTGCCAGCGCTGCTCCGCCGACCACTGGTCGAAGGGCGTGTCGATACGCTGATAATCCAACACCGGCCTCGGCAGAATCTGCCGCACATAGCGGCCCTCGCCGAACAGCAGCACCCCGGCACGGGTGGGCAGTATCTGCCCACCCTGTTCGACAATGAAGTTCCAGTTCAGCAGAAATCCGATCGGATCGGCGATCTCCGGATGTTCAGGATTGCGCCGGGCGAACTGCGTCTGATACCACTTGACCGTCGCCAAGTCGAAGCAGCGATCCACGGGAATGTCCGGGAGCACCATACCGTCATAGCGATCCTGAGCGGCATCGCGCAGAAAACGCACCAGTTCGCTCTGCGTACACCTTTCGTCGCCGGCACCGCGGCGGACAAAGCTTTGGCGCAAGTCGCCCCTGATATAGATCGGCTTATCGGCCCGAGACGCTTCCGGCACATGGAACGCAAACACGTGCTTGCCATCAAACTCGAATTTATGCGCATCGACAGAGACAACGCGATTCAACTTCTGGCCGCCGCGCAGGACAGCGAGGAAATCGTTCTGCACCTTGTCCGGCTCATCGACCCCGGTGATCTCCAGTTGTCCCTCGCGCTCGCTCACGCCGAACACCAGCCAGCCGCCCGCCGTGTTGGCAAAGGCCGAAACGGTCCGGTAAGCATCCTCCGGCACGCCGCGCCGCGCGCGCTTGCACTCGAAGTCGTTCCACTCGAAACCGTTCAGCCGCGCGAGCAGCTCGTCCTGGTTCATTGCCGCGCCCCGTTCCTCATCAGGAGCCGGTCTCCGTGCGCGTCAGCGCCTGGTCGTACCAGAGCAGCAGCTTCTCGTCCTCCTGCAACGCCTCGTCCGGAATCTTCTTGGCGATCTTGATGATGGTCTGGTACTCCTTCTTGCTCCACGCATCCCTGAAGCCGGCACGCAGCACCTCCAGTCGAAACTCCTTAAGGCGACGGCCGGTGAAGCCCAGGTAGGCCTGGAACTCCTTGAGCAGTGCCTTCTCGCGCCTTTTCTCCAGGTCCTGCGCCTTGTTCGGATCGGGCGCATACCACCGGTCTTTTGCTTTAGCGATTAGGCGCGGATCGTTCTTCTCCAGCCCACGCAGATCCTTGTGGTTGGTGGACAGGTAGCTATGGATCTGGCTGGGAACCTCACCAGTGCCGTCGTATTTCAAAAAGTTGTTTTCCAGTAGTGCCATCAGCTCTGGCTTGGCTTCGTGCTTCTTCCAGCCGGCGCCGAGTTGAGCCGTGAGTTCAGGATGGACCTCTTGATAGGTCGAGGGGCGGCGCTTTAGGAAGTCGGTCAACCAGTCTATGGCGCTGCGCTCGTCAGAAACAAACAGATCCATTTGCGGCGCCTGGGCTACCTGGGCGCGCTTCTTGTCATACTCGGCCACTTGGTCAGACAGAAAGACCATGCCGTCGCGGTCGGGGAAGCGACTGCGCACACCGTCTTGAAACTCCTGGCTGGAAAACGGCACGGGCGCGCTATGCCTCACGAACCACGCAACCATTCGGTCAAACAGGATGCGTGGATCACGCTCAGCGACAAATTCCAGTTCGCCGTTTCTCATCTTCACCACGGGTAGTTGCTTCAGGTGGGTCTGAACAAAGTCCCATGCCGATTCGGGTGTGGCCCCACGTTGTGCGAAACGTTGCTCCAAACCACCATTGGGTTTGTAGGCGGAGATGACCAGGTCTTGTTTGACGGCGACCGCCGTGGTTACGGCCTTGAAACTGCCCTGCTTTTTATCCAATGCTGAAACGTTGGCAACCACAAAGCCTGCTTGCTGCATGGCAGTTTGCAGCCCATTCCATACCGCTGCCTGCGTATTGGAAAATACCACGGTCATCCAGCGGCCAGGTTTCAGCACGCGGAAATACTCGCTGAAGCAACCGGCCATCAGCTTCCGATAGTCTTCAACCGATTTCTGTGCTGAGCGGTTTTCCTTGGCGCGATCTACAATTGCATCCAGCTTTGCCTGAGTGGTCACGCCGTGCCAGGCCTCGACAATGAAATTCAACTCGGCATAGGGCAGGTTTTCGCCAAAGGGTGGGTCGGTGAATATATAGTCGATGGAGTCATCAGAAAGTGGCAGCTTGGCTGCTGAACCAGTTGTCACAGCAACATTAGATGCTAGTTTTACCGGTCTAAAAGTCTTCGTTAAACGATCCAGTTTTCCGTCAAGGATATACCAAGGGCTACATTCTGAGTGTTGGGATGCAACATAATAGACACCTGCCAAATACTGATTTACTTGAGAGTACCCAGTCGGTCTGTATCGGTTAAGAAGAGTTGCAGTCCATATAGCCTGTTCGACCATGAAAAGTAGGAAAGAGCGTATTCGAGGCGAAGGATGCGCGAGAGCTTTTCCCCATAGCAATCCCATCGCCTGGGCAGCTCGCGGAAGGAACATGTGATGAGTATGAGAAATCCCCTTGTCACGCATACGAGGCGCCTCCCACATGTCCGCGAAGGGAAACGCGACCACGGGCATGTCGTCAGGCAGCGGCAAGGCATCAATTCTTTGTTGAAGTGCCAAATCCGCCGCATCAGGATTTTTCTCGTATTTCGTTTTACCAATGCGATACGCAATCAGGCTTGGTACACGCTTAGGAGTTGATAGCGTTTTACCTGTAACCCTGTCGAGCGTGTTGATGTAAAGTCGTTCAAGCTTTTTCTTTGTCAGCCCTACGTTGCAGTGCGGGCACGGGAAGCTTTCACGCACCCGCTTACTTTCTGTATCCAGTGCCTCATCGAGAAAGTTCACTTCTCCAGCGCATTCAGGGCAACTGAACACCTCACTCCAAACGGTAAACTCGGTCCGCGCTTTCGTCTTACCGTCGCTGTGCAGGGTCTCGTACATCCAGCCGATTTCCTGCTCGACTTCCTTGAGCAACTGCTTGCCTGCCTTGGCGAAGGCATCAACATCAAAAGGAATGTTGTAATTGGCTCCAATGAAGGTTGCCGCCGGCGACAGGTCGTTCAGTACAACTCGCCGTGCGCCCCACTGGGGAGCCTTGCGGCCCTCCTGCTTCCAGGCCATCTCGATCTCGTGCCGGTGGCTGGCTGGCGCCGATCCGCACCACTGCGCGGCAACGCCTGTCATGCCTGATCCCGCGAAGCCATCGAGCACGATGTCGCCTGGCTGGGTGTAGTGCAAGATGGACGGCACGATGGCCAGATGCGGCACCTTGGTGTGGTAAGCGTGCGCCCGATAAATGGCGTCGGCCTTGCCGACGGACACATCGATCGCCAACGGCTCGCGTCGATAGGGTTCGGCTGGGTCAAAGGGCTTCCCGTACTGCTGAACGAAATCGGCCAGCCAGGGATTCGGGCACGCGGTGTAGTACGGCGGATCGGACATAGCGAGGATGGCCTCGTCCGTCCCCTGCGGGAAACCTTCCTGCTTGCGGAATTCCGGGTCCTTCAGCTTCTCGGCCAGGAGCTTCAGGTAGTGCTCGCGGCGGGCCTGGTCGTTCGGAAACGTTTGTCCCAGGCACTCCACCGGGCCTTCGTCGTTTGTAATGTTCTTGAACAGAGAGCTCATTCTTTTTCCTCGGCTCGGTTGGCCTGAATCAGTGCGGTCGCAGCCTGCTTGGCTGTGCCGTTCAGTTTGTCAATGGATTTCCTGACCCGCTCCAACTCTTCCACCACCGGATGGTGGGGAACGCTGGTGCCCATGTAGGGCCGCAGATCGACGTGCGTTTTTTCGCTGTACATGCTCTTGCCATGCCCGTATTCGGCCGAGACGACAAAGGTGGGCGGACAGACCGCGGCATCGGCATCCGCCGCGAAGATCTCGAATCCCATGCCGAGATCGAAGAGCAGTTCCGACATTGGCGGAAGGCAGTCGATCGGCTTGGTGAAGGCAGACTGCTCGGCCAGATTGCGCGCCTCCGACCGGTCACCGAACTGGTAGAAGTCCCGGTCGATGTGCAGCCGAAGGTTCTCCGCGGGCGAGCGACCGACGTTCCTGACCAGCAGCTGCAACACCGGTGTCCCGAGCCGAACCTGTACCGACACGTGGACATAGGGCCGATTCTGGTCGGCCATTTGGTCGCGCATCGCGGCGACAGCCGCCCGGTTCGCGCGCAAAATGAGGAACGTCAGGAAGGCGAAGGTCGCCGTCAGCAAGACGTTTGCCAGCGACAACCATTCGGGCCAGGTGGCGGGCATTGTCAGTGGGCTGCCATCAGTCATTGAGCACTCCCCGCCACCCTCACTCGATCACGAACCGCAGCTTGTCGGCATCCTTGCCCTTGCAACGCTCGTTCAGGAACGACTCGCAGCGCCTATGCAGGTCGTTGCGCATCGCGGACGACCCGCCGGCGAGCTGCGCTTTCTTTGATGTCGCCGCTGATCTGACAAATCGGCGCGAGTATCCGCGCCAGCCAATGGATAAGGATTGGCCGAACTTCCATTCAACATGCCATTTATGGCCACAAATGGAACAAACAATGGAACGCGCCATATGGCTACCCATTCAATCCTTCCCTTGCTTGAGTACCCACGCCGCGCCCCTGCCACGCCCCTCCAGGCTGGCCGCCCCTTCCAGGGCCAGTTCGGCCATGAGTCGTTTGACTTGGGCCCGGTCGAGGTGCGTGATGCCGCGAACTTCTGCATTGGTGAGCCCGGGCTCGTTCTTTTGTGCGCGCTGCCGGAGAACGCTGAGCACCCGCGTCTTGGCGGATTCCCAGTCGATGCGCCGGTCGCGTTCCGGGTGGCCGGGGGCCGCGAGCCGCCGATGAAGATCGGAGCGTAGCACCCAGTACGTGCCGCGTCCGGCGCCGCCGCGCTCGGTGTACCCAAGATCGCGCTCCATCACGCTCAAGGTTTCCCTGGCGTCGGCCTCGGTCTGCTGGGTGATCAGGGCGGCGGTCGCGGTATCGATCTCGGGGTGACGCAGCAGGTGTTGCAGGATGAGAAGCTGCTCGACGCCGAGCATGGCCCCGCGGTCGGCCTCCGCGGCGACAAACAGCCGGAAGGGCACGGACAGATCACTTGCGCGCAGGAGCACGCGCACGGCCTCGCCCTCGTCGAGGATCTGCGGCGGTTCCTTGCCTTCGATGAGCAGGGATTGATACATGCGCCGCACGCCCAGGTTGCTGCGATTCACCAGACGCAGGCGGGTGAGCGCATCGACCAGCGCCGGATTACGCGGCACCGGGGTGTGGCGCAGGATGTTTTGCGGGGTAATGCCGCCGGGTAGTCCGCCTGGGTTGCTGATTTCGATGCGCCGCATGAACTGCTTGACCATGATGGGGCCATGCATGCGGTAATCGGCATGAACGAAGGCATTGAGCAGGGCTTCGCGCAGGGCGATTTCGGGGTAGGTGCGAATCTCGAAATGGAACAGGCCCTGTGGCACCGTGGTGATGGGGTTGTCGGCCATGATGCGGTCGAGCATGCGCTCCAGCGCGACAATCAAGGCCTCCTGTCCATCGGCGCGATCGCTGTAGTCGACATCGCTCGACATGCGCAGATGGGTCCAGGCGTAGCCTGGAAACTGGGCGCGAATGGCGTCCGTCGTCCCTGCCAGGAAAACGCCGGCGCGCAACAGGCGGCCGTTGCGGATGAGCCCCAGGGCGGCGAGCAGATCGCGGTCCGGCAGTTTGAGCAGATCGTCTGGTGCGCGTTCGCGCCGGGCCGCTTCACGCAGGCGCTCCATCGCGGCGGCGGAAACCAAGGTTTCGATGCGCCCGGCCACTTCGGTGGCGGTGAAATCGGTCTCGCCGGTTTCGATCATCACGCGCCGGCGCAGCGTGCCCGTCAGGGGTTGGCAGTCGGTGCCGACGCGGATCTTGCCGCGCCCCTGGGTGTCGGTGTACGGCGGCAGCCCTGGGTGGATCTGCATGACGAGCAGCCGGCCGGTTCCTTCGGGCACCGGTAGCTCCTGGAAAACCGGCGTGAGCTTGGGATCGGTCCCGTCGTAAACGGCCTTCTTGAGCCGGTTGACGTCGATTTCGGGCGGCACGCCACGAATCGCGCCGGCCCGTCCGACCGTCTTGTCATTGACACCGAATACGACCGTGCCGCCACCGCCGTTGGCCATGCAGACCGCCATTTCGACGACGAGATCGACGGCGCTGGCCGTGCTGCGGCGATTCCACTCCTTGAAATCCAAGTCCTGGGCTTCGAGGCTGCTCGTGGGTTGCCCCTCCAATGCATCGAGCAGTTCGGCGATTTCTCTGATGTCGCGCATGGCTATTCGACCACGAACCGCAGTTTGCTCGCGTCCTTGCCCTTGCAGCGCTCGTTAATGAACGACTCGAACCGCCTGCGCAGATCCTCGGGCGTAGCGGGCGATCCGCCGGTCAGCAGGGCCTTCTTGATGTCGTCGCCGGTCACCACGATCTTCTCAAGGCCGGACAGCGCCTCCTGCACCGCCGCGATGAACTCGGGCGTGACCGGATCCGGCAGGGCCTTCGAGGCGAGGAAGCCCTTGATCAGATCGCGCTGTGCGGCCTTCAGCAGCTCGAAGTTGGCCTGGATGATTGGGTCGTCTAGGTTGTCCAGCAGGGTTTGCTGCCACCCATCGAGCAGGCGATCGAGCTCATCATCCAGCGTCTTGAGCACGTTGGCGGCTGGCAGCAGGTCGCCTTGCTCGTTGGCGGGGCGAAAACCGCAGTGCGGGCACACGGGGTTTGCGGCCAGTTCGGATTCGACTAGAGATGCGCAGCTCTTGAGCTTGTCCAGCTTGTCTTCGAAGGTGGTCAGCTGGCCGGTGGGCATGAGCGAGATGCCGGCCAGAGCACGCAGGGTGGCAATGCGCGGGTCCTTGCGCAGGGCGGACTTGGTCTTGTCTTCCGCCACACCGAGCCGGGCTTTGCTGTGTTGCGCCACGTACGCGGTGATGCATTCCTTCTTCAGCGTGGCCAGACGCTCGCGGTACTCGGTGGCATGCGTGGCGCTCTTGTCCGCGACGAGTTTGTCGAGAATCTCCTTGCGGGCTGTCTGGGCCTGTTGCACCCAGGCGTGGTCGGCGGCGAGCACCATCTCGGCCTGCGACAGATAGGCCGCCGTGGTACCCAGCTCGGCCACCAGGTCGCGCAGCTTCTCCACCGAGGACAGCACCTCGAGATTCTTCTTTTGGGCATCGATGTCGGCCTGGGTGATGCGCAGATTCTTGAGCTTGCCGACGGTGTTGTAGGGCGATAGTCCTTCCAGGAAGCCCTTGAGGGCTTCCAGCCGCGTGCGCCAGTCGCGCAGCTCTTCCTCGCGCAACAGGGACTGGCCCCAGAAGCTCAGGCGATTCTGCAGATCGGTGCCGACCGTGAGCACGCGCTGCACCTGCTTGGCCACGGCATCCAGCAGTTCCTTGACCGGCTCTTCCCTGCCTTGCGTCGCCATCTGGGCAAGTCCAGACGGCAGGCCCAACAGCTCGAACAGCGAGCGCAGGACGGCGACATTGATCTCCTTGGGCGCCTCGACGTGCTTGAACGCTTTCAGCTCGTCCAACGCACGTTCGACCAGCAAAGAGAGCTTGCCGGAGTCGATCTTGTCGCCGGTGATGGCCAGCACGATGTCGCCCGAGTAGATCAGGCTGCCCAGCACCGCCACCAGCAAGTCGGGCTCCAGACGGAAGCGCACGGGCGCGAAGTACTCGACGTCGGTGGGGCCGCTGATCAGCTCGCTGCGGTTGAGGACCTGCCCGTGGCCCTTTGCCTGAAGTCGGTTCAGCACTTCCTGGGCGTACCTGGAGCGCGTGGGCTCGATGCGGTCGCCGTCCAGCATCTCCAGCGCATCCAGGATGGCGATCGCATCCTTGGTGCGCGTGCCTCCCGCCAGCGCCTTCAGGGCGTTGGTAATGAGCTGCTTGCGGTTCGATTCGGTGACCAACACCGAGAAGGTCGGATATTCCGGCGCCAGATCCGCGAAGTGGGTGCCGAGGGCCAGACCTGAGGTCACATTGACGATGTCGCGGAAATTGGCGCGCTCGTCCGGGCCCAAGCGGAGCTTGTCGCGCATGGACACGCCCTTGGCCCATTCCTGCAGGGTCTTGGTCTTGCCCTGGTAGGTGACCTCGAAGGCGGTCATCTGCTTGTCCTGCAGCCACTTGCTCATGTCGCGCAGGGCGGCCTTGGCCTTGTCCAGGTAGACGGCCTTGGCCGCGCCGCTGGCCGTGGAAGCCAGCTCCTGGGCGGCAGCGTAGAACGCCAGGTGACGCTTGATGGCGTCATCCAGCCCCTTCAATCGGAAGAACACCTCGTCCGTTTTGTTGTCGTCGCGGAAACGGGGCGGCTCGAAGGGCTGAATGAAGTAGATGTAAAAGTCGCGCTCCGGCTGGGCGGTCGGCCGGTCGTTGGGCGCACCGAGAAACAGGTAGCCATTGCGTTCCACGCGGCGCTCCTGCCATTCGATCTGGTGCTGCCAGATCTTGTAGCCGGTGACATAGGCATGCTCATCGGTGCATTCCATGAGCTGCATGAGGGCGCTGTAGTAGGCGCGGTCCAGGGCGTCGTCGGACAGTGCCTCAGCGCGCTTCTCGATCTGGGCGTCGTAGTCGACGTCCTTCTTGAGGTCGAGGTAGTACTGCTCGGTGTCGGGCGCCTTGGAGATGAACTGTCCGTTCACCGTCTTGACGATCTCGCGCAGGGTCGTCTGGACCGCCGTCAGCAGGTCGTCGGAGGGCTCGCCACCCATGTCCTCGATGCCGGGCTGGTACAGGCAAAGCGTGTCGCGCAGTTCCTCGGCCGTGGGTCCCACCGGCACGTAGATGTCGCCACCCGTGGTCAGGCGGTGTACGGACAGCCCCTTGATCACTCGCTCGGCCATCGCTTTGTAGGCCGGGCGCGTGAATGCCTTTTGCACCCGTTCACCCAGCACTTCGGCCACCTTCAACACCGGGCCGATGTTAGGATCCGAGCGCAGCACGGAGTTTGAGGTGACGGTGTCCCAGAACTTGTCGAAGCCAATCAGGCCGGGGCGATCGGTCGGCACCTCGTCGCCCAGGATGGCCTGAATCTGGTCGCGCAGGGTGACCAGCGCGCCGCGCTTCTCGGTGAAAATCAGCCGTTCGAAGGTGCCGATGTAATCCGGATGCACGGGGAACAGGCGGACGTACTCATCCATCCGCTCGTTCATGTTGCTGTAGAACTTGGCGAAGGGCGTGAGGTAGGTGCGGATCTTGTGCTGCTGGTCAGCCGACTTCTTGAGCAGACGCTCCGCCACCACAAAGCTCACGTCCTGCCGGGCCAGCAGAACCTGGGTGAAGCGCTCGTTCACGCGGCGCAAACTGTCGGCCACATGCTGGAAGCGGCTGCTGTCGAAGATGGCTTCCTGAACGCCGGCCACGAAGCGGAAACGCAAGTGCTTGGTGACCTCGCCGATCTCGCGCAGGAAGGACAGATCCAGCACCAGGTCGTGGTCCTTGCGGGAGCGCAGGAATTCGAGGAATTCGTCGACGACGAGTAGGACACCCTGGCCAGGATGCACCTCATCGAATGCGGCCATCATTTCTTCAAAGGCCGCTTTGTTGTTCACCACCTTGTCCGCCGGAGGGAACGTGTAGCTGACGCCCTGGTTCTCCAGGAAGATTTCGAGCTCCTGCGTGATGATGTCACGCAGAGACATCTGGCTGGAGATCTCGATACGGTGGACTTTGAACTTGCCGGCAATGCTGCCAGCGGCCTCCGCGACCTTGGGGTGGTGGATCATGGGGACGTAGGCCGCGTCTTCGGCGATCAACGACAGCACCGACATCAAGTGCGACTTACCGGTGCCGTAGTTGCCGACCACGAGCACGCCCATGTGATCGACCGATTCGTCGAACGAGAGCTGCGGGATCATCTGCTTGGCAATCCGCTCGGCCATGTCATCGGAAATGACATAGGTGGCGACGAGCCTCGAAGCCGATTCGGGCCGATTCGCGTCGAGTAGCTGAATGACCGACTCGATCGGCTCGAACTGAATGAGATCTCCGTAGCGCATGCGTTTTCCCCTTTACCCAATCGTTTCAATTTCGAACGAAACCACGCCCTCCAGGCCGTAGTCCTGATATTCCGGATGCCCCATCTCGGCATAGCGCAACCGGCCGTCACGCAGCTCTCCTGGCCATACCGCCACGACACGCCGGGCATGAGCATGGCGCTTGAGCAGGTCCAGAGGATCGAGCTTGAGCGCCCGGTCAAACAGCAACTCGATGTTGTCGAGTAGCAGCAGGTCACCGCTCGCATACTCGTCGGCCAGCTCCCGCATAACGACGTTGGCCTGAAGTGCTCGCTGCCGCTGGGGAAGCGCCGCGAGACGCCTTCCCAGCGTGGCTCCGACATTCATTACCTTCATACCGCGCCGATTGGCCAGCTCGGCCAGCAGTGCGCTCTTGCCGCAGCCAGGGCGGCCGACAAGCAGGACCAGTTTGCTGTGAAGTGCCGCGCTCTCATCTACCAGACGGTCCAGTCGTGTGAGCATCGGGCAGCCCTTTACCCATTCCCGCCATGAGGTGTGCCAGGAACATCGCCGCCCTGAGCCTCCGCCGTCTGCCTCTTGATCCACTGGTCGATTTCCTGGCGCGGGAATCGCCAGGTGCCACCGACTTTGAATGCGGGGATCCTCTTCGCTGCCGCCAAGCGATAGACCGTGCGCTTGCCCACCTTGAGGTAGGCAGCCACTTCATCGAGCGTGAATATCTCTCCAGTGTCGTCTTTCATCGCTTCCTCACCCGGTACCGGGACAGGGGCCGGTTATGGTGGTAATCTTGGCAATCTTACGACACTTCCGTGCAATCATGAACAGCTTGGAGCATTGATTCCAAATGGCCAGCATATTCATGTCCTACTCGCACAGTGACGAGGAGCTACGCCAGGAGCTCGAGAAGCACCTCGCTGGCCTTCGCCGGCAAGGCGTGATCGGCACTTGGCACGATAGGCGGATCGGGCCGGGCGAAGAGATCCATGGCCCGATCAGCGCCCACCTGGATTCAGCGGAAATCGTCCTCCTCCTCGTCAGCGCTGATTTCCTGGCGTCCGATTACTGCTATGACATCGAGATGGCCAGGGCCATGGAGCGTCACGACGAAGGCACTGCTCGCGTCATACCCGTCATCCTCAGGCCCTGTGATTGGCATGGGGCGCCTTTCGGGCGCCTAAAGGCGGTTCCAACCGACGGAAAGCCCGTCACGAAGCATGCAACGCTCGACGACGGCTTCCTTGAGGTTGCGCAAGCTGTGCGCCAAACAGTCGAATCGCTTGGTAGCTCCACGCCGGCTTCGATACCCGCCAGTGGTGCCGCAAGTTCGGCTGCCGCCACTCAGCCGGGACCGCGCTCAAGCAACCTGCGCGTCAAGAAGGAATTCACCGACCGCGACCGGCACGGGTTTCTGACCGAGGCCTTCGACTACATTGCTCGATACTTCGAGAATTCAATGAACGAGTTGCAATTGCGGAACACGGACGTGGAAACCGACTTCCGGCGGATAGACGCCAACAGGTTCGAGGCCATCGCGTTCGTCGGTGGCCGCGAACAAAGTCGCTGTGGTATCTGGCTCGGCGGCCTGTCGCGGATGGACGGGATCTCGTTCTCTTACGGCGGGGTGGGAAGTGGCAGCAGCTACAATGAGTCCATGTCCGTGCGTGACGACGGCTACAATCTTTATCTCGAACCGATGGGAATGGCCCATTTCGGTCAGAGGCAAGATTCGGAACTCACCCACGAGGGTGCTGCCGAATACTTTTGGAGCCTTTTCGTCGAGAGACTCAGGTAGTTGACCATATGGCAATTGAGCAAACGAGACGAAAATCTACCGGCCGAGCATTCCATGTACTCTCTGTCGGTGTGCGCGCGGTGCTTGGCTTCCTTCGCCGCGCCGTAGACCTTCTCGCTGCGACCGCCCAAACCTCGCCAGCCAATGACGAACTCAATAGCTCGATTCGGGGCGGAGTGCTGAATTATCGGACGGGCAAGCTGGATGACGGCACCGATCCGGTCGGGTGGTACGAGCGCGACTAGCGCCGAGCACCTGCGCCCTTCGTCAGCATGCCCTTCCCGATCGCGCCGCCTTGGCGACCGGCGTCCTGTCCGGGCCCCTTCAGCGGGCTGGTAGCCGCTTCAATCGATCGACCGACCTTCACGCCCGCCCACGCCATCATCCCGCTCCAGAGCAGCGGGAGCCCCAGATAGAGACTGGTCGTGATCATGTTGAGCAGCATGCGCTTGGCATCGTGCTCGCCGGGGTTGGCGAAGATCTGCAGGAACACGTTCACGTCCGGGTACATCGACAGGATCAGGTTCTGATCCACCCACCTGGCCAGGTACCAGAGCACGCTCCAGAACTTGACCGTGAAGATCGCCATCGCGCCGATCACCATCATCGATAGCGAATAGCGGGACAGGACCACGATCACCGGCAGCAGCGCGTAGATGCCAAGCAGCATCAACGCCTGCACCATCGGCAGCGCCTGCAGCACGGTAGTCATGGTCACCGAGAAGAGCGCCGAGGCGGTGATCACACCGCCGGCGGCGAGGCCACCCTTGACGAAGTTCTCTGCCGTGGCGAGCCACCCCGTGCTGGTCGTGTTGCCGGCCACGAGCTCGTTGCTGGACCAGGACGGCGGCGCGTTGTTGAGCACGGTGCGGACGACGGCATCCTCCTGCTGTTCGCTGGCCAGGATCGGCGCCACCGCGACGACCAGGCCGGAGAAGCCGGCCGAGGTCGCATCCGCCTCGTTGATGAGCTTCTCCCGCAGGCCCTGGGTGCCGTTCTCCCACCACTCCTTGCACGTGGGCTTGCCCCAGGTGGGCGGCGATGCGGGATCGTACTCGGTGTCTCGGGCCGGGCTGTAGGCCCAACCCGGGATCTGCTTCGAGGGCCGCAGGACGTCGTAGTAGCCGGCGGTGTCCCGGTAGACGTGCGAGCCCATCCAGTCCGGATCGTCGTCGCCATATGTGCCCAGGATACCGGCCACCGCGGCCGTCGTCGGCCGTTCCGCCTGGTATTTGGAACGCGCCGGCACGTAGCACTCGCTGAAGAAGTCGCTCGTCTCCTGGCGGAGCCGCGGATCGGCGATGGTGGCGAGCCGCGCCTGTTGTTCGTAGGTCCGCAGGTCGCTCGCGGTGGGCAGGCCTTCGACCACCGCGTGATTGAAGCCGGAGCTCATGGCCAGCACGGCGTACCACCAGACCGGGATGTTCACGGTCGCGGGTGAGCCGTTGAAACCGGCCGCGCCGTAGGTGCTCTGCGGCGCCGCCACTGTGGCGGTCGCCGGCGTCGGGTCGGTGAGCGTGGGCTGAGGCTCGTAGCTCAGGGCCCCGGCATTCAATGGAGTGAGCGCCGCTGGCTGCCCGGCCAGCACCACGACGAACAGCGCCAGGAAGAGTTCGATCTCCATGCGCCGCAGGGAGAGTCCGGTGACCGTGCCGAACTGACCGCCCTCGGCGGGGTCGCGCCAGTTGTCGATCAGAATGCCGAGGAACGGCAGGTAGACGATGCCAGTGCCGACCAGGACGTCCCACAGCACGCCGTAGAACGCCCATCCGAACAGGGTCGTGAAGAGCTCGAGGTAGCTGTCGACGCTCATGCGACAGGACCCGCGAGCGCACCGAGAAAGCGCCCGACCAGGTTCTGTCCGAGCACCAGCTCGATGACGAGCAGCCAGCCGACGACCCGCCAGCGCAGCGCCCTCCAGCGTGCACGGGTACGGTCGTCGTTACGGCTCGCTCCGGCCCAGAGTGCCGGCAACCGAGGCCAAGCCAGCGCCAGCAGCCCAATCAGCGCGAAACGGATCGCACTCGCGAACGGCTTCACGGCCACGATGCGCCCAGAGATGGTGGAGAGCGAGCTCAGCTCCACTGCCTGCCAAAGCAGCAAACCGACAGCGATCACGCCGACGGCCGCGACCAGTGACAGCGTGAGGAACCAACGGCGGCGCAACTGTGCCCCGTTACTGAACACGGCCATTGCTGAGCGGCCGGGGATCAATGGGTTCGCCCTGCGGGACATTCAGTGATGCCTGGCGGCGGGCTGCCGCGCGTTGGAGCAGCACTGTCACGGTGTCGGAAACCACTTCGCGGCGCACACGAGTCTCGAACAGGAGGTTCTCGATCTCCTTGTCGAGCTCGGCGATCGCGGTGTCGGCGTGCTGGCGCGCGACCTCGGTGGCGTAGACCTCCGGCACCTGGCGGCCCGACAGCAGTAACCGCCGGGCATACAGGGCCTTTTCCACGGTGCGTGCCGTGCTGATCTCGGAGACCAGCCGGCCGATGATGAGCCCCTGCTCGGTGGCCGGCATCTCCCGGATGGCCTCGACGACCTGGCGTGTGACCGCGACGCCCGGGGCAGTGACGAGTTCCAAGTTGGCGAGCGTCGGCGGGGTCGCGCCGCTGACCAGGTTCGCGAGCTCGGTCGTCACGGTCGCCGACTCGCTGTAGAGCTTGGGCAAGAGGCCCGTGCCCGGGATGCTGTCCTTGCGACAGGTATCACAGGTGGTGACGATGTTCTCGCCCACCACATCGACCACCCAGTCCCTTGCGGCGGCCGGCGTCGGCCAGACCTCGGAGAGCCGCGTGGCGGATGCGGCGGGCACCGGGGCCGTTGAAGTGATCGGCCGGTTCATATTGATGTTGTAGCCCGCCTGCACGATGTCGCCGGTGAACCGCAGTACGGGCTGGCCGGCACCGCCGGCCTGGCCACCGATCCACGGCACACCGTTGTTCCCGTTCGCGGACTCGACCGATTCCTTGGCAGACACGGCGTCGTTGCCGCCAATGCCCATCTGCACCTTCCAATCGTTGCCCTTGGAGAGCGTGATGAGGTCCGCGTAGGGATTCTTGCCTTTCGCGATCTCCGCCTCCAACTGCTCGCAGCTCTTGGTTGCGAGCTGCATGGTCTCCTCGGCCTTCAGCAGTGCGTTCTGGAACAGGTCGTAGAGGCCGGGGTTCGCCCGCTGCAGGATCAGGGCCGGCAGCGCGGCGATGGCCGAGGACGCAGCGGCCGTCATGGCGTTCATCATGGCGTCGACGCCGGATTTGACGTCATTCAAAATGTTGGTCACCGCGAGCACCGGGTCGAACTTGGCGCAGCTGTAGCCGAGCCCCAGCTGGGCGGACCCGCCGAGGGTCACGGATACCACCGAGGGGTTGGCCGGGGCCGAAACCGGCTCGGCTCCCCCGATCTCGTAGTACCAGAGGCTGTCCTCCGTCGGGCCTTCGGCGGCGTGCGCCGCGGGCGCTGCCAGAGCAGCGGCGAGAGTCACCAGTGCGGTGAGCCGGGAGGCGCCTTCGTGCAGGTACGTCATGGCGGGTACGAGATCCAGTTGATGTCGAACAGAAACCACTGCCCGCGGCGGCCGCAGCATTGGTAGGGGCGCCACAGGTTCCACACGTAGTCCCCGCCGACGTCGACCCGGCCGCCACCCCAGCCGGACAGACCGACCAGGTCATTGGTGCCGAACACGTTGCAGCTCGCCTCCGGGCGCGGCGCCAGCATCTGCCAGGTGCCGGTGCGGGCGTTCTTCTCCACCAACGGCCCCGGCGGCCAGACGCGCTGGCTGCCGGAGCTCGGTCCGGTGAGCGGCACATAGACGTGCGGCTGGCCGATGCGGGTGACGATGTCGCCCGCACGTTGGGCGGTCACGGCGGCGGCCTTGGGTTCTTCCGCCTGGATGGTCCAGCCGGTGCGAGGGTGCACACTGCCCCAGGTCTGTAGCGGAAAGGTACCGACCTCGCGCAGGCCCGGCACCCAGCTCGCCGCGTAGAAGATCTCCGGGATCTCCTGCCGCCAGGCCAGCGCATCGAGGCCGGACTGGAAGTACGGAAAGAAGGACGTCGTCTGGGATGCGCAGACGAGCCCGACGCCCGCCACGACGCCCGACAAAGTGCTGAGCGGATGGCCGATGGCATCGGTCTCGCGGAACACGAGATTGCGATGGTCCTTCCGGTCGCCGGTGCCCTCGGTGCGGTTGCCCGCGCTGTCGACGGGGACCGGCAGGAACGAACCAAGCAGCCCGGTCGCCGCCGTCCGTTGAGCGAGGCCGAGCGTCGCCCGGATCTCCGCCCACGGGTTGCCGCCGAGCTCGTTGTACACGCTAACGACCAGGTCCGGGTTGTAGTGCCCGACCTTGAGCGAGGTGCGCACGCTACACCCCGTCAAGGAGCAACGCAGCCAGAAGCACACGCCCACCGGCATCCAGCGCATGCAGGCGAAGGTCGCCGCCGTGGTCTGGGCGACGATGCCGGGTGTCGTGACCATTGCGGCATGGCTTGCGGCGGATACCTGGAGTAGCACTGCCAAGCCGAGAACAGGGAAGCACCGCCGCCTCATTCGGTCTGCTCCCGTTGCCAGGCTGCATACCGGTCAAGCGCCTCGACCAGATCCGTCACACCGAAGACGACGGCCTGTCCGTCGAAAACGATGGCCGGATAACGATCGACACCGTACTGCACCGCCTTGGCAAGCCCGAGAGCCGCATTCTTCGCCGGCGCCATACGGGCGTCATCGAGCCGCTGGATCCGGCGCAGTGCCTCCGCCTTCGCGGCTTCCGGGTCACCAGGGAGGCCTTCGGAAAGTCCCGATTCGAATCGCTCGAGGCCGTCAACGGCATAGATCGTGATGGTCGCGGTTTTGAGTCGCTCGTGCTCGGCACCAACGACCCGCTGCTCGCTCGTGGTGAAGACCTCGATGACCAGCGCGTCGCCCGCCCACACGGGCGCGCTGAAGGCCAGGGGCCCGAAAAGCGCGAGTCCAACCAGGGCGTGGGATAAGGCGAGCATGTCTCTGTCGGGGTTCGCGGGACGATGCTCGCCATCGTCCGCGCGGACAGAGAGCCGAGGAAGGGAAAACCCGTGCAGCCCGAGGTTTGGTTTCTGATCTGTTGGCTGGACGTCAACCGCCGCGTCGAGCCGCGATCCGCTCCGCCACAATGTGGACCGCCTCCAGCTCGGTACAGCCGCGCTCGCGCATGATCTCGGCGCGCTCGGCCTTCTCGTGCTTCTCGGTCATGGCCAGGGCCAGTGACAGGGGTGGCGGCACGCTGCGAAACAGGGCTTCGAGGTTGTCCGCCAGCACGACGCCCTCGACGTACTTGCCCGGCTCCTTGCGGGCCGACAGCAGGAGGCTACGCTGCTCCTCGTTCAGATCCTTAAAGCGGGCGATCTGCTCGACCTCTTCCTTGGGCATGACGAGGCAGAGCCACCACTCCATCATGTTGAGCATCTTGCGGCTGGCGTCGGGGAAGTCCTCGAGATTCTGCGTCGCGATCCAGAACCAGGCGCCGAGCTTGCGCCACATCTTGGTGATCTTGACGACGTAGCGCGCGAGCAGCGGATTGGTCGTGATGATGTGCCCCTCGTCGGTGACGACCAGTGTCGGTCGTGCGTCGCTCTGATGGCGCTCGACCAGGTCGTTGATGTGACTCATCATCGATATGTAGGCGACGGTCAGCTGATCCTCGTAGCCCTCCCGCGCGAGCATGCCCATTTCCAGGATCGTCACGTCCGCCGCCGGCCAGGGTTTGCCGGGCCGATCGAAAAACTGCCCCGCAAGGCCCGAACAGAAGAGCGCCATGCCGTCACCCATCTCGAGCGCGCGGTTGCGCCGGTGCTCCGGCAGGCCGGCATCCCGACCGATGCTGTTCAGCGCCGCGACCACATCCCGGGTCAATACTTGCTCGCGACCTTGCTCGGCCACGGCCTTCGCGGCGAGCAGGATGGCATTTCGGATCAGCAGGCGATCCGCGCGGGTCATGCGCGCGTCCTCGCGCTCATCGCCCCCGGTGATCATGATGCGCGCAGCGATCTCCATCTCGCCGAGGATGTCTCGGCCTGGGCCCTCGCCTTCCGCTTCGTCATCCTCGCTCTCTTCCAGTGCTTCCGCATCGGTCGCGAGCCTTACCCGCCGGTCCTTGTCCAGCAGGCGCAATGCATCGGCGAACGGCGGCAGGCTCACGTCGGTGCCCGGATTGAGCGTAACCTGGTTGACGTCGAGCCCGTAACAGGCGAAGTGCTGCCCGAGCAGCGAGAAGGAACCGCCGGCCTCGATGATGAAGATGCGCGGGCGATGCACGGCAGCCATCTGCTGGAGCAGGTAGACCAGTAGTGCGGATTTGCCGGCGCCGGTCGGACCGAGGATCAGCATATGCGCGTTCTTCTTGCGATCCGCGCGGTGTAAAGGATCGAACACCAGGGGCTCGGCGCCCCGGTTGAAGAACACGAGTCCGGGATTGCCGGTGCCGCGCGACCGACCGTACAGCGGCAGCAGGTTCGCGATGTGCCTGGAGAACACCAGGCGAGACCTGCGGCTGACCCGGTCGAGTCGGGCGTCGTAGGCCATGGGCAAATTGCGCAGATAGCTGTCGAGTGCCAGCAGGTCCGCTTCGCGAGCGATCGATTGCAGGCCATTGGGCAAAAGCAACGCATTCAGCTGATTGACGTTGGTCCGCAGCGCCGCGAGATCCTCGCCGCGGACGTAGAACGCCAGCTGCAAGGGATAGAGCTTGTTGCCGGTCGCCATCTCGCGCTCCACCGCGCCGGCGTCTTCACGCGTCAACTCGGCTTCCGCCGAATCACCCACGGCGGCGCGCTTGACCAGCCCGATGTGGTTGCGCACAAGATCCTGGGGCTTCACCGTGATGGTCAGCGCCATCACGGCGTGCTCGGGCAACCGGTCGAACAGTGAGAACACATGATCCCCGGAGGGGCGTTCTGCCGTCATGTGGCCGATGTCGGGCGCCCGCCGGAGCCCCTGCACCGTGACGAGAGTGTGCGGCAGCCCATCGAACCACCAGGTGGCTGATGCGTTGTCGGACTTGGGCGCCGAGAGCGTCAGAACCTCCCCAAGATCCGCACCGAACGGCAGGTCCTCATCGCCCGGATACGGTAACGCGGCGAGGAGCTTCTCGACTTCGCCCTGCACACAATCCGGTCGTGGGTTGAACCAGGGCAATAGCCAGCGGTAGAGGTCCTCCCCCGAGCCGCGGCGGCAGCGGATCCCGGCCGCAGCGAGCGCCGCCGTCCATTTCGTGGCGACGTCGTTGAGCTCGGCCTCCACCTCGACCGCACTCGGCACCCGGCCGCGCGGGTTCACTCGCCGATAGAGTACGGATCGAACTCGCCGCACCTGGCCACGCCAGACGGTACCGGTCAGTGCCGAGTCCTCGAACAGGCCACCAGGCCGGCTGATGCGGGCGCAATGGGCCGTCAGCAATTCAAGGTAGTGCCGGGTGTACGCGCTCTCGTTGGCTCCCGGGGGCACGTAGGCCTCGACCTGGCGCAGCAGGTCTGACAGGCTCGGCTCGTCCTGGACGTAGAGCTGGAGGATCCAGGGGGCATCGTCGAGCTCCGGGATGGCTTCGGTAATCGCGGTCTGGATCGCGTCGCGCAGCTCCGCCATGAAGCCCGGCGTCCGCGCCTCGGTACCTGCCGGCGTCAGCTCGAACAGCGCGCCGACACTCACGCCGTCCTCGAGCAGGAAGCAGCGGCTGTCCGGCAGGTACTCGACCCAGGGCAGGAAGTCGGTGAAGGACGGCGGCCGGGCGTACAAGGCCTTCACGTCGGCCGTCGTGAGTGGGCGCGGCTCGGTCGAGGCCATTGCAGGGTTTTGGGTTGAAGCCAGGCGGAGCGCGGTCATGGAGAACTTAGGCATCCTCAGCGCTGCCCGCTCGGGACTTCGCCCGGCAGTGCGTACTCCACCCGGTCGTAGAGCGTGAAGGTCGTGGCATAGCCCGGGACCGGCACGCGCTCGGACCCCGCAAGGTGCGGGAACACATACATCACCAGCGTCGGGTTGGGCAGCCGAGGGAAGATGGTCTCGAGCTCGGTGTGCGCGGTGCGCGAATAGCCGGCCAGGTCGACGTCGTTGTCACCCAGCGGACGCGTACCCAGTTCCCGACGCAGGACATAAGGATCGTCGGCACCCATGCCCTCGAAGTGCGCGTCGTAGATCGCCTTCATGGACGGCCCGTCCTGCGGCAACACCGACTCCTTGGTGCTGGCGCACCCGCCGAGCGCGAGGCTAATCCAGGCGATGGTGACGATCGGGCGCAGTCGCGAGTGCATGATTCAGTTTCCTGCCTTGGGGATCGAGGTCGATGGCGAGTTCGCGATCGACATGGATGGCTACCGCAGTACCGGCCGGCACGAACACCGCATCGAAGCTCTGGGACTGGCGTTCGAGCAGCCACTTGGCCACTTCCTCGCTGCCGCCGGCCACGGTCTTGCCAAGCACATAGGGTCCGACATCGCCGGTGACACTGTCGGTCACGCTGCCGAGGTTGCCGACCACCGAGGTGGTCTCGGCGGCGGCTGCCGCTTCGGCCGCCGCCTGGATGGCCTGCACGCCGATCCGCTGCGAGAGAAACGATGCCGCATTGGTCTTGCGCTCGCCGCTGATGCACGGGATGCCCTGGGCATCCGAGATCCAGCCGAGGGGTTCGTCGCGTCCGCCTTGCCCGCTCGTCTGAGCACTGCGGTCGTCGCTCGAGATGGTGCGGATGGTGCCGTCGTCGAACACGAAGGTGACGGACTCGAGGCGGCCGGTGACGCAGGACAGTGTCCAATCGCCGACCGCGGTGCCACTCCAGACCATGCCTTGCACGCCGGGCACCGTCAGGCCGTTGGCGCCCAGGTTGTCGCTGCCCGTGATCACCTTGAACGGCATCGGATCGCGCACCTGGCCCTGGATCGGGATCCGACCGACCAGTGCGGTCATCGCCGTCGAACCGATGAGCGTGGCATTGCGGGGGACCGTATAGGCGGGTTGACTCTCGAGCGTGTCCATCTGGTCTCGCGCATTGGTCACCGCCTGCCCGGTACGAGTGCGGGCACCGTCGAGATAGCCGCCCGCGGTCTGCCCGGCCCGATCCAGGAGCCCAGTCTCTGACGGCTTCACGGCGGGCGCGTCGAGCGGTTCCACCCAGACCAGGCCCGGCGCGGGCGCTTGCGTACTAACACCCTCGAGACCGAGTCCCACCGGGATGTCGCTACCACTGCCCTGCTGCGCCCGGGTCACCGACTCCGCCAACCGGTCGACCCGATCGGTCAGCGAGGCGAGGATCCCGGAATCGATCCGACCCTGGTTCTCCGCATCCCGCTCACGGGAAATCAGCTCCCGGCGCAGCCGCGTGGCGACGTTCTCCTCGATCTGGGCGCGATTGGCGACGAGGGTCTGGTTTTCTTTGGCAAGCGTCGCATTCTCCCGGCGCAGCGCCTCGACCTCGGCGGTCATGGCAGCGACGTTGGCCGTGAGGGTCTTGATGGTGTCGGCGGGCGTATCGGCATCCGGGGCCGGCGCCGTCGGCACGCTGTCCAATACGATGCCACTGTCCTCGTCCTGCGAGCAGGACTTCAGCGTCACGAAGGCCAACATCAGCACCACGGCACCGCCGAGAATCGGCAACAGGCGATTGGAGGTCGCGGCTGGCATACTCGGTTACCGCAGCGAGGCCGAAAACGGCCGATCCGAGATCAGGTACACCACCGTGCGATCGGCCTCACTGCCGGCCTCGTGCAGCCGGTTGTGCTGGAAAGTCGCGGCGAGCCAGCGGCCGCGCAACGTCCGCGGATCCAGGGTCTGCGGTCGATCCGTCGTGTTGGTGAGCTTGGCCGCGGTGACATAGAGATCGCCCGCACGCCAGGCGATGAGGGGGAGCGCCTCGACGGCGTCGCCGCGTACCAGCGCCACCGGCTCGCGCTCGATGGGCACCCGATTGACGCCGGGAAGCTCGTGGAGCAACCGTGCCGGGGCATACATCTGTTGGGCGGCGAAGCGTGTCAACGTCACGTAGCCGTACTGCGGTGGACCTGGGGCCTTGGTCGACGCCGAGCCGTTCGCTGGCTCCTCGTCCGGCAGATAGATCTCAATGGGGCCACCTCCGCCACCGTCGACTACAGCGGAAAGGTCGAGCAGGTAGACCTGCCCGTCGTCGATCCCACGCACGATCACGCGGGTCGCGGCGAATGGCTGGCTTGCCAGCAGATAGAGCGTGCCGTCGATGCTCTGCACGCGCAGCGTTCCTTGGAGCTGCGGTGGCACGCCGACCTTGACCGCCCCCGGAAAATGGACGAGCCGCTCGGCACCGACTGCAAGCTGGACGGCAATCGGCGTCTTGCGCCAGGCGATGCGTTCCGGCGTATCGGCTGCCGCGTTGACTCCGCCTGCCTGCAGCAGAAGGAGTACCGCGAGCATGGCGGACAGCCACCACCGCCACCCGTGCGTTTCGGCGCCAAACGCGCTATGCGCCACCATCGGCACCTCCGTCGTCCAGCTCGGCATCGGTCAGTCGCCGCGGCCCCTCGGCGCCGAATCCGTCGAGCGCCAGCCCCCAGGGATTGGTTTCGAGGTCGACGGCGTAGCGCACCACGCGCAGCGGGTAACGGATCGCGGTGCGCTTGACGGTCATGCCCTTCACCGACTCCAGGAGGTCGAGGTCCAGCCAGACGATCCAGGCATCCTCGTTGAGGAGGTCGACGCGTCGTTCCTCGTAACCATGGCCGGAGACCTCCTGAACACCGCGCACCCGGTAGGCAAGTTCGCCCTGGCGGCCCTTCTGCTCGAGCTCGGCGATCAGATCGGCGCGATACCGGGGCGTCAGGTAAGGCGAGACCCGGAAGATGGCACGACCGTAGTCGGTGGCGCCGTCTTCCGGCCAGCGATTGAGCTGCTGGAAGATGTAGAACGCAAAGGCATACACATTCGGTGGCGACACTTCGTTCACTGTCAGTACCGCCCCCGAGCGCAGGTCCGGCGGGATATGCACCGTCAGCCGCTCCGGCGCCCGGCTCCAGCCGAACCAGAGCGCGGCGATGATGACCACCTGGATGGCGATCACGGCCCACAGCGAGCGCAGGTGCGCGCGGACGTTATCGATCTCGTACCGGTAACGTCGCATGTGCCGTCCTGCCGATGTCCCAGGCGCCGCTTCGACGAACGAAGGGCGAGCGCCGCAAGCCGCGGTCGTCGAGCCAGAGCACGATCCACTGCTGGTAATAGCCGTCCGGGCGGTTCCTCTTCAGGCGCTGGAACAGACTCGCCATGAACAGCACGGTGGCGACGATGCCGACGCCCGCGATGCCGAAGCCCATCGTGACCGCACCCGCGAGTCCCGCCAGGATCAGACTGACGGGTAGCCACACGAGTGTGGCCACGCCAACGATGACGCCAAGTTCGCTCGACGCGCAGCCCTTGAAGATGGCGGGCTCGGCGTTGAGCCGGTCGGCCAGGATGTCGTGTCGGTCGGTCATGTCGGATCAGATGACGCCAGCGGCTTCGGTGAGCAGATAGCTCGCGAAGATCAGCACCACCGCACCGACGATGCCGAGCACACCGACCTCCGCCCACTCCGCCTTGCCCTGGCGCGCCTCGTTGAACTTCGCGAACGCCAAGTACGCGACCCACAGGAAGCCCAGCACCGCGATCGCGAGGCCCAGCACCAGGCCGCCATCCTTGATGTAGCCTTGGATCAGCCCGATCCAGTCGCCGGCCGCCGGCGCCGTACTCGGCGGGACCGGGGTCGGCAGTGCCGCCCACACCGCCGGATTGACGGCGAGACCGAGGAGGCCCAGCAAGACCACCGTCCTCTTCTTCACTTGTGCGAACATCATCATTGCTCCGAAGTTGCGGGGCGGACCCCTGATCACCACATCCCGGGCTTCGCACCCGGACCGATACGGTTCCGGTCACTCCGTCACCGCAGATAGAAGCCGAGCACGAGCAGCACGATGCTCGCCCGCAGCGACGCCCACACGAGGTCGAACAGCGCGACCTGCCCGTCCTGCCAGGCCCGAAACGTCCCGACGGTCACCCACATCACCCAGACGAAGACCAGCACCAGCACCACACTGGCGATCGTCGTGAGCAGCGTTCCGGGGGTGACGCCCGACCCAGCCTGGAACGCTGCGTTCTGTGCGGGCGTCATGGCTGGGCGTCACTGCCGGTAGTCGCCGCGTAGCGGCGGAACCGTCCGCGGCTCGTTACGGGGCGCGTCGATGTGTTCCCGGATGCCGGCACGCACCCGCTCGAGGTCCTGGCGAAGCCAGTCGTAGCGGAAGCGGATGCGGGCGTCAGGGGTGGCCTGCGACTCAGCCGTCGCAATGAGGGGCTCGAGGGCCTCGATCTCGTGGATCAGCCGGGCGAAGGCTTCGCGCTCGGCGTCGGGATGCGCCATTGCTGGTGATAGGCCGAACACCAGGCCCATAACAAGAATCACCGCTAGCCAGGGTGCGTTCATGTACTTGTGGATGTGACCGTGCATGACGCGAATGATCGAACTTCGCACAGTGGCGCTCTACGGGAAATGGATACCGGCAACGGCTTGCTTTCCAAGCTGCGGGCCGATCCGTCAGAGATACTTCTTGAACGTGCTCGCCGTCACCGCCACGCTCTGCGCGAACAGCGTCGCAAACGGCAGCACGACGATGCTCGGGTGCAGACTGAATGGCAGCGCCAGATAGATCACCCAGGTGAGAACGAGCAATGGCAGCGCCGACCGTTTGGCCCAGTGGTAGACAAAGGAACTCTCGCGTCCCCCGCCCCACCGGCGTAGATCTCGCTTCACCAGGCCATCGACAAAGGCAACCAGGCTGAACATCACGAACACCGGCATGGCCAGCGCCAGAATCGCCAGCCGGACCGAGAACACCTGTGTCACCTGCATCGCGGCGAGCACATACTCGGCGACCGGTTGAAACCCGGCGTGCAGCCGTGACCGCAGCCCCGACTCGCCCGGCGCCGGCGCCTGGCCGATCCACTCGATGAAGCCGGCTACCCGGGTGAACTCGAACAGGACGTAGTAGGTCCGGTCCGCGACGGTCTTGGTGAACCGGGCGGGATCCGAACTGACCAGGCTCCGACCGAAGTCGGCCTGTAGGAAGCCGATCTCGGCGGCCAGCATGTCGCGGCTGTGGTCGAGCCCCTGCTCCGGCCACCAGAAGGCCATGCCCACCCACTCGGTGAGGATCGAGAACACGAGCGAGAGCAGGAGCCACTTGACCCCCTGGGCGAGGGTCGTGAGAAACCGGGAGATGAGGCCTTGGCGGACATCCCGCCGCCGGGGATCGGCGGTCGCCTCAGCCACCCTCCTCGGCCTCCGGGGTCACCAGCGCATCGGTATCGGCGATGGCGTGCCACCAGCTTTCCCGTGTCCGGTACCAGTGGTCGTTGGTGATGTAGGTGCGTTCCATCTCGTTGGCGATGGCTGCGAGGTCTTTGGGCATCGCCGGGTCGCCGCTATCGTCAGGCAATGGCATGCGGACCTTCCACAGCCGGCCACCCTCGAGCAGGGCGAAGGCCTGGCCCTTGGGCAACCGCACGAGCTCCGCCGGCGTCAGCATCGGCACCTCGGAGACGCTGATGCGGTCCTCGTTGCGGGACTGGAAGTCGACGCCCGACATCGGATCCGATGAGTCGTTGACGCCCGAGACGTTCATCAGCGTGAACACCTCGACGCGGGGCAGCTGGTCGGTGAGCATCTCGGCGGTCGCGAGCTCCTTCACGCGCAGCATGATTATCGTGTTGAAATTGCCGGCCACCTGGCCGGCCTTGGCGCGGCTGCCGATCTTCGCTTCTACGTCGGACCAGGTCTGGGTGTAGGCGGTCACCTGGAAGCCCGCGCCGCCGGCCTTGTTCAAGAGCGGCACGAACTCCTCCCCGATCAGCTCATTGAACTCGTCGGCGTGCATCGAGATCGTCGGGACGCGGCTCGGATTCGGGGCCGGCGACTCATCCGTCGGTTCTGCGACCCCGTGCTTGTAGATGTGCCCCGCTACCGAGACCAGATCCGCGAACATGGAGTTGCCCACGGCGCTCGCGACGGTCGTGTCGGTCAGCGCGTCGAGGCCAACGTAGACGATGCCGTTGCGGCGGATCACCTCCAGCCACTCGAAGATCGGGCGGCTGTCGTCGTCGTTCAGGTAGTCCGGGGAGATGAGCTCGGCAATCTTGCCGGTGGTCAGCTTCTCCATCAGCGGGCCGACCGAGCTCACGATCTTGTCGAAGTAGGTCTTGTCGTACTTGAACGCGGACACCAGGCCATCGAGCACCGGGTCGTAGAGGTCCTGCGCCTGCAGGTAGCGCATCAGGGCGATTGCGTCGCGATCCCGGCCCTTGAGCGCCGAGGACAGATTCCGCTCACTGATCTTGGCGGCGATCTCCTCAACCTCGTCCTTCCAGTTCTCCTCACCGAAGCGCCGCAGGTGCTCGCGGGCGTACTCGACGAACAGGGGCTCGATATCGTTGATGTAGCGCCGGATCTGTTGATAGTCCGGCCGACGCCCCAGTGCCACCAGCGCCCGGGCGATGATGTTGACGAAGCGCCAGGCGAACTCCTTGAAGGCGGCCGAGTTGCCCTCGCTCGGCAACTGATTCGCGATCCGGGTCGCCACCTCGGTGATCCGCGAGAAATTGCCGATGGCGTTGTACCGCGCCGACACCTCGGGGAAACCGAGATGGAACAGATAGAAGTCCTGGGTGCGTCCCGCCCGCTTGGCTTCGGCATAGACGCGCCGCAGCAGGTCGGCATCACCCTTCGGGTCGAAGACGATGACCACGTCACCGCGGCGGATGTCCTGGGTGATCAGGATCTCGGCGAGCCGGGTCTTGCCGACCCGGGTCGTGCCGAGCACCAGGGTGTGGCCCACGCGCTCGCCGAGGTCCATCCAGACATCCTGCTCGTCGGGCTCCACCGCATGCAGTGCCGGCGTGCCGCCGACCGCCGGTAGAGGCCTGAGCGGATTCCACCAGCGCGGTTGGCGCAGCAGCCAGGCGACGACGTTGAGTACCGGGACCGATTCCCAGGCAACCTCTTTCCGCCGTGCCCACTGGTACAGCGCGCCGGGCTGCACGTAGTGCTGCACTTCGGGGCGGATGGTGTCGCGCAGGCGTTGCGTGTGTCGCTGGGTCCAGCGGAAGCCGCGGCCGAGAAACAGCTTGTGGCGGCTGAGCGGAATGCGATCGGCGCGGAGCCTGTAGCTCGGCAGACGGCGCATGTTGCGCTGGTAGCGGATGACCCGCCACGCCTGGCGTGTGCGGATGCCGGCCAGGGTGAACAGCGCTGCGGCGGCCGCATGGGCTACCCCCGGCGGCATCATCAGTGCCCAGGGCGCGAGGACCGCCATGGCGCCGGTCGCGGCCGCGACCAGGGCCGACCAGAGTTCCACCGGCGGGCGCAGGAGCGCCTCGACGGGATGCGGACTCATTGCTCGATGCCACGCCGGGAGATCAGGACCGGAACGTGCTTGAGCCCCAGGGTCTCCGCGATGTCCGTCGCGGACGCGGGCAGGATCGGCAGGCCCCGCGCGATCGCGGCGATCGCCTCCAGATCCGCCTTTGAGTCCGCGTTGACCAGCATACCGACCGCACGGATCTCCGCGAGCCGCTCGCGATGCATCTCGAGCCACTGTCGCGATTGGGGATCCGCGCCAATCAGGAAGAGCGGCCGCGGCAGCGTCGCCCCGTTCGGGAGAGAGAGCGGACGTGGCGACACCGGCCCCGGTGTCAGCGTCGGCGTGCGAATCGGCAGCAGCCGCGTCAGATCGGCCGCACCCAGACTGTCGCCGGGTTGTGTCTCGACCGGTGCCGCCGCCGGCAGCTCACTGAAGGCCTGCAGGTAGGGTGCGAGCGGCGCGGTGTTGCCGCTGTCGTAGACGATCGCGAGCTCGGCGACCGCAGCACCGGTCCACAGGCCGAGCGTCGCGAGGAGAAACCTTGCCGATCGCGCCGGACGCATCCGGGCACTACCCGATCGCCGTGACGCGGGACCAGATGCGCTTGACCCGCTCGCGGTAGCGGGCCGCCCGCTCGGCATTGCCGGGCGCGTGATAGCAGCCGATGGCCGCCCACCAGTCGCCCAGCGTCCGGAAGCACTCGGCGAGGATCCCCGCGCCCACGTCGAGGTTGTGGTAGGGGTCGATGGCCGCCTCGACCGAGCGCAGCGCCGTCCTGTGGTAGGCCCAGTTGACCTGCATGAGGCCGATATCGATCGACCAGCGCCCCTTGGCGAGCGCCTCCTGCGCGGCGACCACCGCTGCCTGGCGACTGGGGAAGTACCTCCCCTCCCCCTGAATGTTGAGCGTCCAAGGCCAAGGCCGCGTCGTGCGCAAGTGCTCGATGTGTTTGCCGCTCTCGGCGAGCGCGACGGCATAGAACAGCTCGCCCGGGATCCCATGCGCCGCCGCCACGCGGCGGTAACCTTCCGGGACGCCCAGTTCGGAAACCGGGGCGGCGGCGAGGATCGGAGGCGACGCCACCACGATCGCCGCCAGCGCAAAAAGGGAGCCAAGGTACCGTCTCACAGCGCGGATCCCGACAACGGTGTGACAGACCCGCCCCGACGACGCATGAGGACGGGAAGCTCGTCTCGCCCGGGCGCAACGCGCGCGAGTGCGCCACCCTCGAAGTTCAAGGTCACGCGTCGCGCGGTGACCCACTCGGGACGGATACCGCGCTCGATCGCCCAGTTCCGAATGGCGCCCTCGTCGCCCGCTGGGATACCGGTCAGAAAGACATCGACACCGTCGAGACGATCGAGCCGCGCCAAAACCCGCGCAAGCAGCGCATCGCAAGCGGCGCAATCCGGGCGCGCGAACAGCAACACCCGGTCGGTGCGCCGCAGCCCCTCGCCGCCATCGGTCTGCTCGGGCAGACGCGCGACATCGATGAGCGTCTCATGCGGGTACAACCGGCGCCCCGCGTCGTCGTAGGCCTGCTGGAAGGCGAGGATGCGTCCGGCGTCCTCACGCATCATCACGGCCCACTGCTCGGCATACTTGCGGCGCTCGGTCTCATCACGGGCGTGGATGCCGAGGACCTCTATGGGCGAGATGGTCCCGGGGCTGATGCTGCCGCGGATCCCTTCCATGAGCGTTCGATAGCGCTGCCACTCCTCTGCCGACAGGCCCCAGAGCCCGGCCCGGGCGCGCTCGTGCTCGGTGAGCGGCGTCCGCTCCAGGACGGTCACACTCGTCGTGGTTTTCCCAGACTGGGTATCGGCCGGATCGGCGGCCCAGCTTGGGCCCGCGATCAGCCACAGCATCGCGCCCACCGTTGCGAGGAAGAAGGCCCTATTCATCGCACGGGGCCTCCGTCTTGCCGGCCGTGGCACTTCTCGTCCCTTGCCCGTAAGGCACGGTAAGGTCGCGATACACCGGGTCATGCGGGTTACAGGCTGGGCGGGTTACCGGGTCGGAAGTCTCGAGTGCAGACGCGTGCGATTCCGGGTTGGCCAGCGGCGGGGATTTCTCGGGCAGCACCCCGCTTGCAGATAGAACGCCGAGGACGATCAGGATGGCGATGACGGCTTCCATGGTCAGCGCTCACCCGTCGCTTGCTCGCAGCGCTCGAACGAGATCAGCCGATGAACGGGATCTTCGACCAGCGTGAACGCGGGCCCGGCGAGGACCTTCAATGCGGTACGCAGCGGCAGTGGCCCGAGTACGCGGTGGGCTTCCGGCAGCGGCAGATCCAGGAGCTCGGCCCGCTCCGCGTCGGCGGCGAGGGGTGACGACAGACGATAGCCGGACGGCTCGAGCAGGGTCTCGACCGCATCCCCGATCCGCGTCACAGAATCCGGCAGTACCGAGCCCACCCGGGCAGCCAGGGGATCCCGTTGCGCCAGGCTCGGCGCCGGCTCGACCGTCGAGTAGCGCGCGACGGTCAGCTCGACCGCACTGGCCTCGAGGGAGGCAAGCAGCGCCCCGAGCATGCAGGCGGAGACGGGGATGAGGGGACGGCGGTGCGCGTAGGTTCGTTTCATGAGTGCCCGGGCGAGTTCAGAACCTGCGCCCGAGTCTGCTGAACGCGCCGTCCTCGCGAAACGGAAAACTCTCGCACGCGGAGTGTTCCTTTCAGCGGCCCAGGTACACCGTCGTGATCTGCTCACGCTCGTGGCCGAGCTCGCGGCTGATGACCAGTCGCGCCTCGCGGTCGATGGCGCGCTGCTCCCGCGTGAAAGAACTCGAGGTCGGCCCGCCGGCCGCGGGCGCCTTCCAGCCGGAGAGCTCTTCGTAACGTCCCTGGGCATAGGCGTGCCGGAGGCCGTGCAGTTGCGAGAGTCCGGCGTTCGCCGTATGTCGCTCGTACACGCGCAATTGCTGCCGGTAGTTGCGCTCGGCCGGGATCAGCGACCCGCGGCCCGCGAGCCGATGCGCCCGATCCAGAGCGGCCCGCTGCGCCGCGGTGCGAACGGGGATCTCGCGGGCCTTGCCGCCCTTGGTCCAGCTGTCCTTCAGCACCAAATGATCGCCTTGGTCGGCGTAGCTCGGCTGGAACTTGATGGCTTCCTCACGCCGCAGTCCGAAGGCCTGCTGCAGCTCGAGGCTCATCCGGACGTGGGCGTCCTTGACGCGATCGAGCGATGCGCCGTCGACCCGGCGCGCCTTCGACTCGGTGCTGACGAACGCCCGCTCGGGAATCCCGTAGTGGTCGTTCTGCCGGGCGATGACGTTCTGTCGGTTCACCTTCTGCGCCCACCAGCGCAGCACCGTCATCCGGTTCTTGATGGTCCCAACCGAGAGTGCCTCCGCCTGCCACCGGTTCACGAGGGCTTCTACATGTTTCGGTTTCAGCGATTGCACGCCCATGCCCCGGAAGCCCAGCGCATGGAGCTGGTCCGCGATCAGCGACAGCAGGCGCTCGCGATTACGCTGGGTCGCGTAGCCGCCGTCGCGGTTATGGCGACAGAGCTGTTTGAGTTGGTAGTTCAGGTCTCTCACGGTGTCACGATGCTCTGGTAAGTGTTTCTGACCACCCGGCAGGCCGTAGCCGACCAGGTCCGGAATCCGGCACGGGTCACGGGACACCACTCCCGTTCAACCTGAAGATGCCTGGTTGCAGGCAACACCGGTTCTCCCCTGTGGGGGATCGGTCCGGTGCGAACCAACGGGCCCGTTGCGGGCCGAGCTTCGAATACGCATCACCTCCTTTTCGATGTGCTTGGGTTGAAGAAATGGATGGGCCGATAGGCGACACCTCCGTTGAATTGGGCGATAAGGACTTCGCTGGGTTGAGGAAGCACTCGCCGACGCCGTGTGGGCGATCGATGCGAGCCGATGTGGAACGACGGGTGGAAGCCCGTCCGCTGGATCGACCCTGCGGTCGATGAGCTGGACGATGGACCGGCGACCTCTCGGTCGGCGCGCGGGATCCGGTCCTTGGCGCGCCCGCCCGATTCGACGAGACGTCGAGGGTGGGCGACCCTCTGCCACTGAGCCGCAGTGGCCACGGATGAATCGGTCGTGGGCGGCAGTCTAGGAACGCGTCATTCGCGCGTCATCACGAAAATCGGCTCCAGCACCGCGCCGATTACGGTAGCGCCGCCCGCGTCACTACCCCGCTGCGCTCGCTAGTGACACGGGCGGCGTCGCAGCGTCGCAGCCCCCGCGCCAGGCGTTCGCCTGTCACAGGGGCTGCATCGAGAGGCCCCCGCGGGCCTGCGGAGCGCATTCACCTGCCCCCAGGGGTCCACAGGCACCGCGCACGGCGCGGTCTCCCGCCCTTGGCGACGCGAGTCCGATGGCTCGCTTTGCCGTGGCGGCCAGGGCCTGTGGACTCTGTGGACAGCTGATTCGGGTGTAAGGGGCGGCTTCGAGCGACCGGCGGGCGATTATTACAGTGTAATAATCGGCGGGCGCTGGGTCTGGCGCGGGTGCCTGCCGGATTCCGGTAGATCTGGAGGAAAGGTGCCACTTTTACCCAAAGTCCTATCAAGGCGACCGTGAAACGCTATCGCAGTCTCTCCAGTCATTCCGTAGCGTCCCGTAGGACAACCTGAAGGTCTTGAGCCATGGTTCCGTGAATAAGCCACGGATCGAATGATTCATGTCGCATGGGACTTGAGAACGACATTGCAGCGAGCTTCATCCCCTACAAGAATCAGCCGTGATTTCGCGCGACTGAGCGTCACGTACAGCGTCTCGCCATCAAGCTCTGGGCTGAACGTGTCTGCGCCCCACAGATACACCACCGCGGCCTCCAATCCCTTGAATCGGTGGACTGTCTCAACACGCACGCCTCCGGCAACGCCGTATTCCTCGATTGCCCACCGGCTCCCCGACGGGAGTGGCCGATCCGAAAGTGCTTGGTAGTACTCCTGATGACCGACGCTTGGCACTAGCACCGCGATATCTTCGGGCCGCACCCGGTCGCGATCCACCAACCCCGTGAGGTGAGCATGAAGACGCTTTGCCTGACTGCCCCGCGAAGGTGCATCGATAACCAGGACATCTTCACCAGAAATCGTCGGCGGCTCCGTCTGTTCGCCACGATAATACCGATAGGCGGCCACATGGATAGGAACTGTGTTGCGGCAGTTGCGCGTGAGCAAGAATGGTTCGTCCCGGATCGGAAACGAGGACACTCGCTTGTATACAGCCTGGTTGTGGTCGAAGAACAGGAACAAGGCACTCTCGGTCTCGTCGCGAAGCAGCAACTCCACTGGCAGCCAGAACTCTTCGCCGAAATCCTGAGCCTCATCCACGATGATCGAGTCGTATCGGTCATCGACACATTCGGAAGCCAGGGCCAACGCGTGGGGGAAGTGTACGTCGAACTTGTCGAGTGTCGGGTTGGCCCGCGATGCTTCCAGCATCACGTCACGACCGGTCGCACGCTCCGCCTTCCTTGAGAACCAGTCACACAACTGATGGAAGCTCATGACCTCGACACCGGGCTGGTCTTCGACCGTATGAGACAGGTGATTCGCCAGAGGACGGTTGTAGCAGAGCAGCAAGGTCTTCTTGCCTGCCTCGGCAAAGTGACGGGCCTTCGCTACCGCTAGCAATGTCTTTCCAGTGCCGGCTCCGCCTGATATCACGGCTCGCCTCCGCCGCCCCAAGCCCTTGAGTAAACGGCCTTGCTCTTCAGTCAACCTGACCCGCTCTCGTTCTTCCTCTTCAAGCACGAGCGAGAGTAACGGACGAACCTCCACAGGCTGGCAGAATAACCGCTTCAACACCGCAAGACCGCCATCACCCACACCAATGCTCGGACGTTCTCCGGCCCAGAACGAAAACACCGAGTCCAGCCAATGGGCAAGTTTGGCGACATCGCCTCTGCAGCCGATAATGCGCTTGTGTCGGCTCGGCCCTTCAAGCCGCTGCGCTTCGTCAAGGTCGGGAAAGATCACCGCGTGCCCCAGCGTCGGACGCAGCTTCAACCGTTGCCACTGGGGTTGCTCGGCGAGATAGTCGCGTAGGGCATACTTTTCACGCTTCGCTTGCTCAAAGGGGTCTTTGATCCCATGGAGATTCCCTTCGCGATCAATCGATGTCCACGTCCCCGCGTCGGGGTCGAACTCGACACCGCCACCCTTGACCTCGATGGTGAGCATGCCCCGGTCGCGGTTGAAGACCACAAAATCTGTCTCGCCGTCGCGGGGCTCTCCGTATGGGCCGACGCGAATCCACGGCATAGAGAATACGACGAACGTATCGTCAGACCAGAGCGTCTTGACGGCTCGGTACACGTCCGCTTCCGCACGCGACCGAAAAGCCCTTAACTGCTGATCATCGAGTTGCGGAACGATGCGAGCCATTAGCCCTCCCCGCCATCCGCCAGCACTTGAATCTGACTCGGAGCGTACACCAGCTTTTTTTCAGACCCGTCGTCAAGCTTAACGGTCAGACGCATCAGGGCGCCGCGGCTTTCCACTGACTCAACCTTGCCTTCACGTTTGTCCACGAGTCGCACGCGTCGGCCGACGGCGGGCTGCACTGGTTGATTCGCCCCCGACCGCTCCCTGCTGAGTTCCTTCCACCCGCCATCAAACCTATACTCATCGATGAGCGATACGGGATTGAGGATGGCGAACACCTGGGCACGTTCAGGCTCAAGCGCAAACTCGACCACGTAGAGCCAGAAACGCTCGGGTTCCCGACGACATTCTTCAACCTGCCGCGGCTTGACTCCAACCCCGAAGTCGTTCCACGACCCGCTGAGCCCCTTCACCTCGATTATGCGCTCAAGGGCTTCATCGGTTCCCTTCGATTCGATGTCGTATCCTGGATGAAAGTGGTCTTTCGCCTCAGGGACGCGCCCCTCACGGCGTTCGTATTGGAGCACGATCTCGATGGCCGCGAGGTCAACCTCAGTGCGTTGCTCGGTGACTTCCTCCGATTGCTCACGCGATGATTCACCGTCGGAACGTACATAGGTCACCGCACGACGATTGCGCCCAATCGACCGCGAACTGCGTGAACTCTGCGAACCCCCAGGTCTTGGCCGCCCATCGCCGGGTGAGCCTGGTGATCGCCTGCCACGGCCTTCGCCATCGACACCGCCTCCTACGTCCGCCCCATCACGAGGCGCCACGGAATCGTCTTCATGCGATTTGTCTTCGCGACCGTCTCCGTCCTCGTCGCTGTTGGCTTCGTTAGATGTGCCTCCTGATTCGTTCCGCCGCCCACGCGGACACCGAGGGCGTGCCTTGGTCGCAGTAGAATCAGACTCGCTGTCGCCCAGCTCCGCACCGCTCGGCTCCTCGGCAAAATCGTCTGGCGTTTCAGCGTCCTCCGGGTAATCGGATTCGCTCTGCGATCCATCGACCCCTTCGAGGTTATCAACATAATCCGCTTCATCGTCTGCCGAGTCGTCGATGAACCCACCGCATTCGTCCTTCCCAACCTCCTCGACCTCTACCTCATCGATGAGTTTGGGCACGCGCAGTCGTGTCAACAAAGAGGAGATGCGACCGGGCTCGCTCCGTAAGGCCGCGACGAGTGGCGAGAGGTCTTGGAGGCTGTATCCGTCCGCCGCCAGCTCGTGGGCGATGACGCTGGCGATGCGTTCGTACAACACATCAAAAGCCGAAGCACTTGCCAGGATCTCGTTGCGGTCGGGATCGAACAAGACGTCACTCGCACCCTCACTGCCCTCGACGACCTCGTGCCCATCCTGCCAGACCAATTGACTAAACAACTCGCCGACGGGGCAAATATTCACATCGGACAACCAGTCGAGGTCGCCGACACGCACACTCAAATCTGTCGCCTTGATCAGACGCTTCAATCCCTTAACGAACTGCGTGGAGTTCACCAAGGTGGTAATGGCCTCGCAATCAGTCGCAAAGTTTGCGTCACGATTCTCCGTTACTCGACCCGGACGCTCGAAGACCGCCTTCGACAAGGCGGTCACACCGAAGGCGCGCGCGACCTGAAGATCGAGATGCCGATCGAGGATCAGAAGACCGGCCCCCGTAGCCCGTTCAGAGAGCCACTCGGCGTCATCCATCACAACATCGCTCGACGGTTCGAGTTGTCCGTCTTCCGTCAGCACGCAGGTGTTTCGAAGAACACCCTCGGGATCATCGATCTGCGCAGCGTAACGATATGCATCCCGGAGTTGCGGCCTGTGTGACTCATCGACCGGTTCGCCGTCTAGGTCGTCATCCAGTTCGCCGAAGAATTCGACGAAATCTGCCGGCGAAGGCGCGTGACGGCGGCCCAAGACATCTAGTCCACGCTCAACCGGCTCATGTCGAGAACGCACTTGCACCCGTCTGCCCAGGAAGTAGGGTACCGAAGATGCGAAGACGCGGGATGGCGGCCACAGCACGTCTTCTTCGTCAACCATGCAGGCAACGCTGGCGAACTCTCCACGGATCGCTGCCAGTTCATCAGCCACATCGCTGTCTTGCTCCACTGGCGGCAGAAACAAGTCACCTAGCCGACGGTAGATGCTCTTGAACAGGGCAACCGTCCGTGGGCGGGCAGTTGACCGCTCAGCATTTTGGCGGACCACCTCAAGCACCGCCCTGAATTGACTCAGTGTGACTTCAACGTCGGTTGAATAGCGCAGCCCGATGTCGTTGCCAAGAATCCCGAGTTCAAACTGTGATAGCGGCTCGACCAAGGAGACCAGGTCGATTTGATCACGACCAAAAAGACTGCTCGGCCGACCCAGCGAAGGAGGTCTGTCTGCAAACAACTCGCGGGGGAACCCGCGCGGGGGTTGGTTCTGCACCGGCAACCACGCCCTCGCGCTCAATGAGTCCAGAAGCGTCCACTCCCTCGTGCTGGCTGGTCGCAACGGGTCATCAACAACGCCAACATCTCGCAGATCTGACCAGTTGCGTTGAACATATCCGACGATCCTTTCAAGCGATGCAGTTGCTCTCGCGGGGTCTGCTGGGTGCAATACAACCGCCTCGTCGATCGCTCTCAGGAGGTCGATCGCGCGTGGACGCGTCTCCATCCCCAATCGCTCGAACAAGCGGAACCAGCTATCCTTCCGGGAGGAATAGACCGCCATGTCGGGGAACCCCACGCCCGTACCCAGCAGAGAACCGAATGGCGCTTCTGCATCCGGGTGGTAGAGCGAGCGGCCCGGGTGTCGCTTGCCGTCCGTACACAGCACAAGTTCCGATTCACAGATTTCAGTGTGCAGCCTGCGTCCACCGACCTCATCGAGCTCGTTGTACGCCTCTTCAAGGTGAGTCCTAAGCCATTGCAGCAGCTCAATCTGTTCCTTTCTAGTCAGTCCGCCGTAGCAGGGGAGAAACACATCCCGGATAAAAGTCGCTCGAGAGAGCGAAGGCACCTTGAGCGACTCAAATAGAGGCAGCCATCGGCCGTTGGGCCCGACATCCAGAAAGCCAAGGCCTGATTCGATATTTGGCAGGGGGTATCCCGCGGGCAGGTACATGCTGTCAGAATCAAGCGTCACAAGGCTGTGATCACTTGCGGGGAAGATAGGTAATGCCTTGAATTTGGCGGCTCGCTCCTGGACACCTTTCCGGGCCTCGGCCGTAGCAAGAAAGTCAAGAATCACCCCGTGCAGGTCGGGAGAGTAACTCTGCGTTGCGGGTTCCCAATCTTCCTTCACCGCAGCCAGGGTGTCGATCAGATCACGTCCAGTGATCCTCCATATCGCCTCGTCGGGACGCGCTTCGACCAGGCGGCGGATTTCCTTGAGAAGGTCTCTCGAAGCATCCACAACCGGCACACGGAAGGGCTTGAGTGCGTTCACCAGGCGTCCCTGCGCCCGATCCGATGGCAGCAGCGGCGTCGATTCATGGCGCATGGCCCACAGGGAACCGAATTGGTCGGGAACAAGGGGCATTTCAAGCAGTACGTCGGCTCGCAGGTCGCAGTCCGTCGCACGGTCAGCGAGGTACCTGTAGAACTGAGTGAGCCATGCTTCAGAGGGCACGCCCTGTTCGTCGGGGTTCCATTCGATGCGATCGATGTCATCCAGCTTGCAGAGAAATCGGGGGAGCAGCGAGATCAAACGGTTTGGGGTGACGACCTCGATGCCCGCATCCGTCGCCGCCCCGAATTCCGGCGTGCCGATAATCATGTCATCCAAGAGCAAGCCGGAGATGTCTCCCAGCAGTTCCCGCTCGTCGTTTGTAGTGATGAGCAAGGGCTCGTCACACAGGTCGAAGGCATGGAGTTGTTCATCCATCGTGACCGCGAGCGGCACACCAGCAAGGTCAGAGACCTCGGCGTCACTGCAGCAGAACCGCAGTAGCTCGGTAATCCACTTCTTCGAACGTAATGCTTGGCGGGGTGCGTCTACGATCGCACAGTCTGGGTCGGATTCGACACGGAGTTCATCACGTACATCACCCGGCGTGAGATATGCGAGCGGAGACTCGATGGCCTCGAAGCCATCAACTACGTGCTTAGGTGGAACAGGGTTGGCGAGCGGCAAATCGTCCGCGAGCAGGGCTTGCCTGACGGTGCGTTCCTCGTTGGGCAGCAACTGCACGTCTTCCGGGGCAGCGAGTCGCTCATCGCTCCCGCATGGCATACACTCGTAACCACACAACTGTCGGTAAACATGCCCGGGCAGAATCTGTAACATCGTTCGCACTTCATCCGGAACGGAAGGCCAGTACCGGTACAGATCGTTGGATGCGACGATTCCAGTCGCAATCCGGGACAGCAACCTCGCCGCGACCTCAGAACACCCGTGCTGAAGTAGTGCTCGGTTCCACTCAACTCGGACAGCAGCGGCTTTGCCCTCCACGCCCTCGTCGGCAAACACGCCTTGCCTGTCCGGTTGCAGGTCGAAGAACCCGTTGACATGGAAAGGCAGAAATGATGGGACGGACGAAAGCGGCAGGACGCAGAACAATCGCCCGTTGTCAATACGTTGATTTACGGTGGATCTGACCAGCGCTGCAGCTCCGACTAAAGGCACAGCTTTCTCTTTGTAGTCGTACATCTGCTCTGACACATCAAGAAGCTCACCCTCTTCGCCAGCCACCAATGCCTGTACGACCGTCCACGTCTGCTCAACCGGCTCGGTGCCAGGACGCTCGATGATGACCCGGTGCTCATACTCACTGACGAGCTCCTCCGGTTCCCTGTCCCGAAGTGTCGCAAGCACATCGCGGTAGTCGGCCCGCAATCGGTTATGCACGTGGGCACGCCTCTCCGCGACCTCTTCGATATTCGATGTCCGGATCGTGAATGAATCCGTAGCTCGCCCATCCGCGCTGATCAGGCCTACGGTAATCGTTGTCAAGTGCTTGAGAAAAAGCAGAAGCTCGCCAGCCTCATCGACCAGCTTTCCTACGAGGGAATCGAAATTCTGTCGAGTAAAGGACTGATCGCAGATCTCGCTCTTGTGAGCGACATCGTCGCTACGCAACGGCATCCGGAAAACGGTGTGCTTGATCGAGTTTGCTCTGTTGGTCAGTCCGAATTCTTCAAACGGAGCGAGCAAGTCCCCACAGTGGTCCCACAACTCGGACGTGAGTTGCCAGGCAGCACCCGGCTCATCGCGACTGGCGCCGTCTACCGTTTCGCCGTGCGGGTCAAAGATGCCGATGCGGTCTCGTGTGAGCACGCACGGCCAATCGGTCACGTTGTAGACGGAGTTGAACCCCAGCCCAAAACGGCCGGTCTTGGATGCGTCGAGCAGTTTACCGCTGCGTCCTGTGCTCTGAATCCGTTCCCAATCGTCATCAGAGAAGGTTGCATCGTTCTTCACCACCAGCGCGGGACCTTGGAGCCGGTGCATGTCCGGTGATGGAAGGCGTTCGCTGGCGTGCTGGCGTTCGTCGAGAACAATCGAAACCGTCGATGCCCCCGCGTCATCAGCGTTCTGGATGAACTCGTGGATGATCCCAACGCCCTTCGGGTAGCTGCGTACTAGCTGGTGCAGCAGCACCGTGAGCTTTGACTTCTGAGCGAACTCTAATCGGCTGAGGTTCTTGGCTTGAGAAGGCACGCTAACTTTAGTCCCCTGGGACGTTCTGAACCGCCCCGGGTTTTGAGGAGGCTCCAACCTTTGAGAGAATGGAGCCATGAACAAGTCAAAGTCAAATCGGTTTTCCCCGGAAGTCCGCTAGCGGGCGGCCAGGCTGGTCCGGGAGCATAGGTCGCAGTTGCCACCCCGGCTGCAGCGAGATGCCTTGCTCCGATCGGAAATCGAGCAGGTGCGGAGCGAAAACCTGCAGTCCCACGGCGCCCGATAAGTCTGGCTGGAGCTCAAGAGTGGGGGTGCGGTCGCGCGCTGCACGGTGCGGCGGGTGTGCCACTTTTACCCAAGTGGCCAGGGAGAAGATGCCGGCGTCGGCCGGCGTGGTCAGTCCTCGTTCGGCAGCAGGATGGTCATGACCGGCTCGCCGCCGTCACCCGGGCCCACCACCAGCTTCAGCGTGGTGAGCTCGGCTTCGGTGGCCTGGCCGTCCCGCGGCACGCGGTAGAGCTCGAACAGGAGCTCGGAACCCGCGTCGGCATTGGCCCGTGCCGCGTAGGCGGCCATGAACAGCACGTCCCACAGGCGACCCGACTGATCCTGATGGGTCTGTCGTTCGCTGTCGGCGTCGTCCCAGGCGACGCAGTCCGCCCAGGCACCGGCCGTGATCGCGACCGGCCAGCGGAAGCCGGCCTCGCGGGTCATAGATCCTGCATCGATCAAGACGCCGTCGGCCAAGGCCTGGGCGCGGGTGTAGACGGAAATGACCTTCCCGAAAATCGGGTGTTCACTCGGTTGATCGCTCATCGTGGTTCTCCTTGGAGTTGCGACCCCGGAAGCCCACCGCCGCCCTGCCGGGAAGGGAGCGGCTTCCCGGCAGGTCGAGGGTTGATGGAAAATGGGCTCAAATGAGCCCGCGTTCGGCAAAGGACACGCTCTCGCCGGCGGCGACGACGAAGTGATCGAGCACCCGCACGTCCACCAGCGCCAACGCGTCCCGCAGCCGCCGGGTGATCGCCTCGTCCGCATGGCTCGGCTCGGCGACCCCCGAAGGGTGGTTGTGGAAGAAGACGACCGCGGCGGCGTTGACCTCGAGGGCGCGTTGTACGACGACACGTGGATGAACCGAGGCGCCGTCGATGGTGCCCTGGAACATCTCCGCCATCTGGACGACCCGATGACGGTTGTCGAGGAACAGCACTCCGAACACCTCGTGCTTACGGTCGACGAGCTTGAGTCGAAGGAAGGACCGCGTCTGCTCCGGACTGCCCAGCGCGCGACCCGGACGATGGCGTTCGGCGAGCACGGACAGCGCCAGTTTGATCACGGATTCCTTCTCCTCGCGGTTGAGTCCGCCCGGCTTCAGTGCATCGAAACGATTCGCGTCCGGGAACGACTCCACGTCCTGATTGTTCATTGGGGTCTCCTCATGAAATATGGGGAGACCGCCCCGTCAGGGATGGCTCCCCGACGGGTGAAAGATGACCGGGCGACGAAGTCACCCGGTCGTTGGTGGCGGATTAGGCGACCTGCTCGGTGTAGAACGGTAGGCCTTCGACCTTGGCCCAGCCGACTCGCAACAGGCGAGTCTTCAGGCTGACCCCGATCTCGCCGGCCTTGTCGCCGTTCCTGTAGGTATAGGCTTCAGCGAACAGATCGCTGAGCGTGAACCCCACGAGCACCCTGAGCTTGCCCTCGACGGCCGGCCTGAGCTGACGCACGATCTCCTGCGCCTGCTTGCCGGACACGCGACACTCGAAGTGGGTGTACCGGGCGTCGTCGGCGCTGCCCCGAAGGGCGGCTATGGTGACGCTCCAGAAGGCCGAGCCTTCTTTCGGCGTCACCTCCCGGACACGGTTCAGATAACCGATGCCGGTGGTGTAGAGGTCGAAATACTTCGTATCTTCGTTGGACATGGCGTTTCTCCTTCAAACGGAATGGAATCCGGAGAACGCGCCATCCCGGTCGGGAGCACATTCCCGGCAAGGTGGGTTGAGTCGAGGCCGCGAACGACCTTTCCTGGGCTGACACCTTTGCCTTGCGGCTCGAGTGCGTGCATCGGTTTCACAGCCCGACGATGCATCGGCTGTCACTGAGACCGCAGTGACCACGGATGAAACCGTTCTCAGGCCGGTTCCTGGCAGACGTAGCGCAGGTACTTGAGCATCCCCCGCGCATTGGCGAAGGCGGGATGCGGCGCGATGGTCTGGTTCGGGAACCAGTCCCGGATGTCCTCGGCGAGCGCGACAGCGCCACCGCCGACGAAGAGGATCCGTTCGAGCTCCGCGCCTCGCCCGAGCTGGCGTTGGGTCTCGGCATGCAGCCGCTGGACGATCTCTCGGCGCGCATCGCTCACCAGTTCGGCGACAGGGTGCGTCTTGCCGAACAGACGGACGCTGCCGGTGCGCACGGCATCCTCGGTCGCCCGCTCGGACAGCTCGTCGAGGTCGAACTTGGCACGGATGGCTGATGCGACCTGGCGGCTGAGGTCCAGCAGACCGCAACGCAGCGACCCGGAGCTGTCGTGGCGCACGGCCTGGTCGGCAACCACGACGAAATCCGTGGTCCGCCCGCCGATATCGATCACCGCGACAGGCACGGCGAGGCGCTCGGCCTCGAGCTGCACACCGCCGTCCGCCTCCGAGATGATGTGGTCGTACCAGGCCGCGAGTGCTTCCGGGATCACCTCGTGGAAGGCGATCGCAGCCGGCGGGCGACCATCGATGGGCTGTACTACCTGCTTCAGGCTCGCCCGCTTGCGCTCGATGAGCTCTAGCCGCCGGTCGCCGTCCCCGAGGTAGAACCTGCTCACCGGCAAGCCGGACACCGCGTGCACGGACTGGCCGGCCAGACCAGCTTCGTGCAAGGCGTGCTGGACGATGGCGCGATTGAGGCCGGAGAAGGGATAGCCATCGAAATGGGTCGGCTCGCCGTCCACCTCACCGACGGCGAACAGCGTGTCATCGGTTTCGTACTCGAACACGCGCTGCCCGCCGCCGTTCAGCCAGGTCACGTTGGAGCGACCGATCCGCGCGCGCGACGGAATCGCGATCAGGCGCCCATCCGGTAAGGCAATCTTGGTGAACGCATAGCCATCGTCCAGGCCGATGCCGATGGGGTTCAGGGTGTCGTTGTCGGCCATGGTCATCTCCGGCTCGTAGGTCTCAGGGCTCAGCCGATCACCTTGCGGAGATGGGCAAAGGGCTTGGCACCGCTGTTTTCGCGCGGCGGTGTCGTTGGCCCGTCCACGGAACGCGGCGCTGGCCCCTGGGCGCTGCGGCCGGTATCGCGCGGGCCTTCCAGCCAACGGGAGAACGGTGTTACTGGGACGGCCGTCCCGCGGGGGGCACAGTTTTCGCCGCCGACAGGCTCGCCGATGCGCAGCCAACGGCCCTCCGCGAGGAACCCCTGCACCAACAGCGACCGCAGCCAATCCTGACCACGCTTGCGCTGCAGGTCGTCCAGCCGCTGCAAGATCAGCCGCTCCAGCACCAACCCCGGATCCAGGGTGATGCTGAGTCGCTTTGGGGGACTGACTTCGGATACCGACACGGCGGCGCTCACGACAATGATCGATGCCGTGATTATTCGGTTGGGGGGATCGGAGACCAGAACAAACGTGTTCCTCCGCCGCAGCGATTCGCGTACGCGAATCCGCGGCGTCACCCGAGGTCCGGCAATGCACGGAGACTTGTCGGATCGGTCATGGGGTTCTCGTGCGTCGGGTTCACCACGGTGGGTGCGTGCGGCGCCCGCCGGTTGCCCGTGAGCACGGCATCCGGCACTTCGCCCATCAGCTCGATGGCCTGCGAGGCCTTTGCCGTGCCCTGCGCGAGCTCGCGCCGCGTCACGCCGAGGAATCGATAGCCGACAGGACTCTGCAGCACACGTCGCACGACTCGGCCGGCCTGATGCAGCATGTTTTCGGCTTCATCGCGCGCCAGGAGACCCACATGACGCGCACTCAGGACTTTGCAGGCGAGCGCGTCGAACGCTCCGATCACGCGGGCCGCGTGAAAGGCATAGGGATTGCTGAAGTTGAGACTCACCCGCGCCGGCTTGGTCGAGGTCGGCCAGGTGACCTCGAGCGCGCCCATGCCTTGGAGCTTGCTCGCGATGGCTCGCTCCATGCTGGAGAGCTCTCGCTCCGTCTGTTGCAGCGCTTCGTGGATCTTGAGCATCCACCAGTCGGCGTACGGATCGTCGGCACGTGCTCCGTGCCAGACCGACCGAACCAGATTGGCAAAGCCGATCAGCCCGATGATGGCCGGCTTGTCGGCACTGTAGCCGCGGCCCCTGACGAGCCGCTGTGCTTGACGGGTCTGCAAGGTGAGTACCGCGCCACCGCGGAGAACCCCGGGGCGCTCTTCGACCTTCGACGCCGGGGCTTCGGCTGGGGAGGATGCTGAATGAGTGATCGGTGATTGGGTCACAGCAACTCGCGCTCGGTGTTCGACGTCCTTGCGGGGCCACCATCAACGCATGGATGCGCACTCACCTGAAGCCGGAACTGCCGCGAGCAGTGTCGTGCTTTGGGGAGAAGATTATTACAGTGTAATAATCGCGTTCCGCGACGCCGATGGCTCAGCGGGGCTTCCGCTCCGAGGATGCTGGCATGCCAAGCATCTTTCGAATCTCGGCGATCGGGTTCTCCCCGGGCGGACGTTCTGCGCGCTCCTTGCGCTCACGCTCGCACTCCGCCGCCTCTTCTCGTAACCGCTCCGCCTCATGCCGGCGCCCATCACGTTCGGCCTGAACCTTGAGGCCCAGGTTCGGCACGAATCCGCCGCGATTCACCTGGACGCAGAGGTGGTGCAGATAGCGCAGTTCGTCGTAGATCGGCTTGGCGCCGTGTTGCTCGGCCAGGAAGCGGCCGGCCAGCTCGTCCAGCACCGGCTGCCTATGTTCCGCGGGGATCGTCCCCAGGTAGCGCGCCGCGAGTGCGCGCTGGTTGTCCTTGAGCCGTGGCGGAACGATCAGTGCTTCGAGCGACACGGCCTCGCGCGCGGCGTCCTTGGAATCTGTTGGTGTTGTTGTAGTTGTATTTTTATATTTACTACTACTACGTAGTACCGATTTCGATTTTTGAGGGTCCGGGGTCACCGCCTTCGAATTTTGGTCCTGGTTGCTCCCGTCCCGGTGCACGCCCGAGTTGGACAGACCTGCAATCACCGCGGCGTCGAAGCTGAAGTAGCGCCGGTCACCGCCACGCTGCATCGCGTGCATGGCTTCGAGACGACGTTCCATCGGGTTCGCGGGCGCCAGCACGTCCTTGCCCGAGCGGATGTCCTGATCCAATGACCTGGAGACGGCCTGCACGACCCGGCGTACCCGAGCATGATGGTGACTCACCGCCTCCTCCAGGAACGCCATGTACCCAGGATCCAGGTGCAATGCGTCGGCGAGGGGCAGCGGTTCGTCGTGCAACGCATAGACGTTGCCGCCGAATCGCCCGTTCGCTTCGCGATTGCGCGCGCACAGTGACAGCCAGCGTGTCGCGCGCAGGATCGCGATGGCACGAGAGACCGTGGACGTCGAAGACACATTCGCCAGCCGTGCGATGTCGGCGTAGCCGGGAAACACGGCCCTGGTGCCCATGCCCTGGGCGGCCTGGCAGATCACCATCCAGACCAGCTTGTCGACGGGTTCGAGGATCGGATCGTGCACGACGACCACCGGGAAGGCGTGGTGCCGGTTGCCGAGAAACAGCAGTGCGTCTGTGTTGGTGTTGGCACCGCCGCTGCGGCGTCCGCGGGCGAGGGTCTCGCGGATCAGGGCATCGAGGGCGTAGGTTTCCGGTCGGATTTCCGAGTCATCTTGCGCCATGCGGTCTTGCGGTCACCCCGGTCAGCCACTGGCGGCACGCCGCTCTGGCCGGGACGCCGGCCGAGATGCGGTCTGCGATGTCGGCACCGCATCCGCGGGCGCATACACGTCGCCATAGTCCCGCCAGCGCTGAACGAGGTTCCAGACAGCGCGCATCGAGGCACCCGACTCCCGCTGCACCGCCAGGTACTCCCTGGGATCGATCTCCTCCTCGGCGGCCGAGGTGAGACGCGCAGACAGCGCGTGCCACAGGCGGTGGCCGGTCTCCTCGTCCGGCTCCGGCGGCCGGCCGACGGCGGGCTCCACCGCGAGCATCCGGCGCATGCGGGTGTACTCGCGCGACCCAATACCAAAGAGACTGCGCATCATCTCGAGGGGCGCATCGGCCTGAATCAGATCGCGCTGTAGCTCTTCGTTCTCGCGGGTGGCGCGAAGATTCGCGATCATCGGCCAGAACACGTCGCGGTCGAGGGCGATACTCAGGCAGTGGGCCTGGAGGGCGCCGACGCGATAGAGGTCGGCGAGGTTCAGTTCGCGCAAGGCCTCGATCTCCTTGGGCCCGAACTGCATCGCGCGGAGTGCGTGCTGATCCCCCTCGGCCAGGCACCGCATCGCGTAGAGCAGCACGGCCGTGACGAGATCGGCTTCCTTGGTACCGATCATCCGCGGCTCCACAACGCCTTGTCGTCCGGCGCGGCGGTCCGGCGGAGCGCTCGATAGGTGTCCATGAGGGCGAGCAAATCCTGCCAGTCGCGATCATCCAGGCGACGCCAGAGTCGGTATCCCATATGGCCCGGGTCGAGCGTCCAGACACTGGCGAAGAGCAGACCTGCATCCTGGTCGACCAGCGCGCGTCGCAGAACGGATTCCTCCGGCAAGGCCGGGAGCAACGCGTCGAGTGGCGCAACCGTGAGCTCCGCGCACGCGGCCAGGTACCACCAGACCATCGACACCTGCGCCAGGGCATCCTCGTCGTGCTGGTCGACGAGCGCCGGATCCGGAACGTCGTGCAGCACGAAACCGAGGCCGCGACCGGAGATCGGCTGAACGAGGTCGCTGAGACCGTTTCGTTGCGCGAGGCGGCTCGCGAGCGTCCAGAGGCGTGCGCGCAGTGATTTCAGGTCGGCCCGAGGCGGCGGACTGGAGATGACGACGGGGCTCGCCTCTTCTTCGGCATCGGCCACGCGCTCGACCAGCGGATGACCGCTGGTCGAGGGCTCCGGCAGGGTGCCGTTCATCCCGTCGCTCGGCGGCACACTTGCGGACTCTCGCACCGTCTGGCTTGGCTTCTTGGAGTCCGTACTGTCGCGCTCACGCTGGTCCACCTTGCCATCAGGCTCACCATCATCGAAGGTCATCGGCCTGGTCCGCGATTCGACCTGCCGCCCGGACATGCGGGCGTCGATCTCGAGGCTGACCGCATGGATGCTGATGTCTGCCCGCTCGGCGATCTCCGCCTCCAGGGCTCGGCGCAGGCTGGCGATGTCCCAATCCGGACTGTCGTAGCGGCGGCACAAGGCCTCGAACGCCTGGTCGTACTCCGCTTCGGTGTCGACGCCGCGGTCCAGCCAGATGGCGCGGGCGGCGCGATCGAGGGCACGGATCTTGGCCACCTGCGGGCGACCGATGCCGCCCTGGAGCGCCTGCGGTAACAGCGGCACGAGTCGCTCGACGGCATAGGCCATCTGCGAGATCAGGCCTTGGCTGAGACCATATCCGTGCCGCTGCAGAACCTCGGCGAGCCCGGCCTGGGTGAGGGGCTCTTCGGTGCCATCGGCGAAAAATCGTCTGGCATCGGCCACGGCGAGTGCCTTGTCGAGAAACGTCAGCTCGCCGCGGAGGTCGTTCTCCTTGAGGTGGGCGAGCAAGACGTCCGCCTCGCGAGTCCACGGTTTCATTACGCATGGAACCTCAGCGAAACGCCGGTCGCCGGTTTCTTCGAACAGCTCCTTCAGGACGCGCAGCCGCGTGTTGCCACCGGCGTGGACGATGTAATCGGCCTCGCCGGGCCGCTGGGTGACCACGAGCGGCTGGCCGAGACCGTCGGCGCGGATCGATGCCTTGATGCGCTCGTATTCCGCGTTGGGGGCTCGCCGGGGGTTGTGTTCGTAGGGGTGGATCCGGGAAACATCGAGGAGCACCAGTTCGAGCCGGTCCGAATCCTGCCCCGGCCGGGTACCGGGCTGGGCGGCGGTGCCGGTCACGGCCGCTCCTCCGCGACCATCAGGTACGGCTGGTCGCGCTCGTAGATCTCCGGGTGTCGGACCAGACTCTCGCGCGGCACGGCTTCGAGGCGGCCACCGGAGCGGGAAGCGACTTCCCGCGTCAGGGTCTCGATACGGGCGGCCATCAGCGCGCTCGCGTAACGATGCTTGCCGGCCAGCTGATAGAGGTAGGAGACCGAATCGTTGCAGACGACCGCGACTTCCGCCCGCTCCCGCTTACTTGCCGCTCTGAGAAACTGCCTTAGCTCCATGCGCAAGACATTAGCTCCGTGCTCATTAACTTGCCAAGTGTCTTTAGCAGGTTTATCTTTATCTCTGTGCTAAATACGAACCCGGCGAATGCGATGAAGCGAAGGCATGAGACGGTTCGGCTGAGCAACCTCGAGCACCTGGTTGCGGAGGCCGGATCGGCGGCCGCGCTTGCCCGTCTCGCCCACACCAGCGAGTCCTACCTCAGTCAGATTCGCAACCAGCTCACGACGGCGAAGGGAACCCCCCGCGGCGTCGGCGACGACCTGGCGGCGAAGCTCGAACGGGCCATGGGCAAGCCGAACGGATGGATGGATGAATCTCACCAAGTCGCCACGGAAGACCAGCCCGTCTACAACGCCGAACCCGGCCCGGAGCTCCGCAGCTTGCGCCCGTTGATCTCCTGGGTTCAGGCCGGCGAATGGTCTGAAATCGCTGGAAATTTCGAGCTTGGTGATGCCGAAGATCTGCTTCCCTGTCCGGTCCGGTGCAGCGCGGACACGTTCGTCCTACGGGTCCGCGGCGAGAGCATGGAGCCCAAGTTCCACAACGGCGATCTGATCTTCGTGGATCCCCAGGTTGCCCCGGTGAGCGGCCGTTACGTCGTGGTTCGCTTAGAGGACTCCCAGGAAGCGACCTTCAAGCAGTTGATCATCGAGGGCGACCGGCAGTTCCTGAAGGCTGTGAACCCCGACTGGCCGCAGCGGATCATCGAGGTGGATTCGAATGCGACGATTTGTGGCGTCATCGTGTTCAAGGGAGAACTCGTATGACACACTGCTTCTCCGACCGGTTGATCAGGCGCTCACTCGGTTATCGCGGTGCTAACAATTTTTCCTTTGCCGATAACATTAGCATACTGCTAATGTTTTATGCATCGAGTGATTCGACAGGGAAACGAGCGACCGGCAGACCGCGACCATGGCTCCAGCACCACGACACCAGCACGCCACATCCCAAGATCCACGCCGGGCCGCCAACAATCTGCCGCGTCGATCCTCACGCCCAACAGATGGCAGCCGCTGAACGACGCCATGTCGGTCAACTGGCTCACGATCAGGAAGTGCTCGGAGCTCACTGGCTACTCGGAGAACGCCATTCGTACGAAAATCCGAGACGGTGTCTGGCCCGAGGATCGGGTGTGGAAGAAGGCGCCCGATGGGCGAGTGTTGATCAGTGTTGAGGGCTACCACCAATGGGTAGAAAGCCCCGCACCGGCGTCCGCGTCGTCAGCGCCTCGTCCATCGAGATCTCCTTCACCTATCGGGGAAAGCGTTGCCGCGAGAAGATCAAGCTCAAGCCCACCCCCGCTAACCTGAAGCGGGCTGAGCGGCATCGCGCTGCCATTCTGGACGCGATTGAAAAAGGCACCTTCGACTACGCGACCACCTTCCCGAAATCGAAAAGCGCACCGTTATTCAGCGACCAGCCCGGCGCGACGATTACCGTGGAGCGCTTTCTTTCCGATTGGTGGCGCGGTGAGGAGAAGGACCTGAAGGCCTCCACCCGCACCGTCGACAAGCGAATCGTCTTCAACCAGATCATCCCCGAGTTCGGTCAGTTCACGCTCACGGATCTGAAGTGGCACATGATCCGCGACTGGGCCAAGTCCCAGGGCTGGAGTCGAAAGACCCAGAACAACAAGCTCAGCGTCCTCCGGCGGGCTCTCAACGAGGCCGTGGAACAGGAGCTCATCCACCATCACCCGATGGCGAACAAGGTCATTCGCCGCCGCAAGTCGCGGAGCGAATCGGTAGCCAGCACGAAGCCCAAGATCGACCCATTCAGCCACGAGGAGCGCACTGCGCTCATTGGGGCTGCCCGGGGACAGCTCCAGAACCTGGTCCAGTTCGGATTCTGGACGGGACTACGGCTCTCCGAACTCTTCGCCCTCAGCTGGGGCAACGTCGACTGGATCAACGACCGAATCTACGTCGAGGGCGCACTCACTCAGGACGCGGATGAAATCGAGGACACGAAGACCGAAGCCGGGGAGCGCACGGTCAATCTCCTGCCGCCGGCTATTGCGGCCCTGAAGGCCCAAAAGGAACATACGTTCCTGAAAGGCGTTGAGGTCTTCCAGAATCCTCATACGCGAGAACGGTGGACAGGCGATCAGGCGCTGCGCGCTCGGCAGTGGAACACGCTTTGCCGACGGGCCGGCGTTCGCTATCGTCCACCCGGACAGATGCGTCATACGTTCGCTTCGATGTCGTTGATGGCAGGCGAGTCGCCTCAGTGGGTCGCCGCGCAGATGGGGCATACGGACTGGACATTCACGGCGCGAGTCTATTACCGATGGATACCCAATGATGCTGGGGATGCCGGACAGAAGGTCCTGAACAAATGGGGGATCAGCAGTGACCGATAAAGGTCTATCTGATTTTTCCGCCGCGGATGCAACGCTTGGCTATCTGCGGCGCGGGTGAGTCAGCCGAAGGAACTGCCCCCTCGGCTGCTCTCAGAACCCGGGATTGTTCAGAATTCTGTGTCACAGTAATTTCTCGTTAATCATCTGATCACAGATCCAACACACCGTCGAGCCGGCCTTCGAAGAAGATGGCCAACT